>Ga0129317_1000017_pt1 | contig 280482 bp, 235 predicted proteins | sample Cm1ome_FD_94430 | JGI IMG/M metagenome (GOLD analysis project Ga0129317, IMG submission 94430) | Eastern black-and-white colobus group fecal microbial communities from Wisconsin, USA - Cm1105 metagenome | ecosystem: Host-associated > Mammals > Digestive system > Large intestine > Fecal...
AGAAAAAAAGTAAGCGGAGGTAAAACATTACTATATTTCATGTATACAGTACAAAGTGCCACAACCCCAGTATTTATCAGGGATTGTGGCACTTATTTGATTCTCAAAGTGTTAAAGACGAGAATATATATTAGTCCAAAGTCGTCGGACTGTCAATACATAATTCGGGAAAAATTGTAAAAAATAAGGAAAATAGGAATGTTTCAGGAAAAGAGTCAAGAAAAATCTCTTCCAGGAGAGAGAAAACTGAGCGGAGAAGAAAATACAGGAGGCAGAGATGATCGAAAAGTTTCAGGTGCGGACAGATCTGGCTTTGGAGGCCAGGGAGAGCTATGAGGAAGATGATGTAAGGATCCGGGGAGTGAAGATCCAGGAGGAGGAGGATCCGGAGAAAGAAATTTATACCACAGTGGTAAAAATCGAGACAGAGAACGGGGCAAAGGCTATGGGAAAGCCGGTGGGAACCTATATCACTCTGGAGGCGCCCAATTTGTCAGATGCAGATGAAGGATACCACAGGGAGGTATCAGAAGAGGTGGCGAGACGGCTTCTTCAGCTTATGGGGGATACCAGAAAGTCAGTGTTGATCGTTGGGCTGGGAAACCGGGAAGTAACTCCGGATGCCCTGGGCCCCAATGTGGTGAATAATCTGCAGATCACCCGCCATATTATCCGGGAGTTTGGCAGAGCTTCTCTGAGATCAGGAAGGGAGACTTCTGTCAGTGCCATTGTGCCCGGAGTGATGGCCCAAACAGGAATGGAGACTCTGGAAATCATCAAGGGGGTAGTCGAAGAGACCAGACCGGAGCTGGTGGTGGTGATCGATGCCCTGGCGGCCAGAAGTACGAAAAGATTAAATCGGACGATTCAGATTACCGATACCGGGATCAACCCGGGTTCCGGCGTAGGAAACCACCGTCAGGGGATCAGCAGGGAGCTGCTGGGAGTCCCGGTCATTGCCATTGGCGTTCCTACGGTGGTGGATGCGGCCACTATTGTGAATGATACCATGGAGAACCTGGTGGAGGCCATGGATGCCACTGAAGAAATGCGGCAGCTGGGAGGCGTTATGGGAACCCTGGATAAGGCAGAAAAGTATGAGATGATCCGGGAATTAATCTCCCCCCATCTAAACACGATGTTTGTTACCCCTAAGGATATTGATGATACTGTAAAGCGGTTAAGCTACACCATTTCAGAGGGATTGAATTTGGCGTTTGGGGGGTAAAAGAAATGCAGGAATGACTGCGGCTCTCTTGTTGATGGAGATCGTAGTGAATAAAATATAGAAACAGTATCCGTTTTTGAACGGAATATTTGAGAACCCCCCTTCATATATATAAGAAGGGGGTTTTCTATGGAAAAAGGCGGCGGATGGTTTGAAAAATTACTGCGGGGATGTATTCTTGTTACCGGCTGCTACATTATTTATCGGGGCGGCACTATTTTAGCGGAAACCGGATACCTGGGGAAACTGATGGCCTCGGATCCGGTTATTTCTGTGGTACAGGATACTGTTTTGAATACATATCTGCCCGGTTATCCGCAGATCTTGGAGGAGCTGCCGGAGGACGGAGCTTTGGCCAGATGGCTGGAACAGCTGATCCCTGTTTTGAAAAACTGGTACAAGCAGGGACTGGAGCGGGATTTTCAGCAGGAGGGAACGGAGGAGTCTGAAACAGGGCAGGTCAGGGAGACGGACTCAGAGAGAGAAACGAAAGCTCTGGAGGAAGCGAAGAAGGGCGCAGAACCGGGAACAGAAGGCGGGATCGCTTTTGGAGAGGGGAGAGAAGAAAAAAACAAAGAGACAGAAGCGGACTCAGCTTCTGAGATATTGACAGAGACAGAGGCTTCCCGGGAGGTTCTGGCTGAGGGAGCAGGGGAAGCCCTGTTTCTGGAGCAGCTGGGAGATTTTGATTATCTTTTGAACCACTATTTTGTAGTAGATCAGGATACTGCAGCAGACGAGACGCTTCTGGACGCAGAGCGGTTTCTTTCCTATGATCTGAAGCTGGAGCAGAACCCAAAGGTACCTCAGATTTTGATCTACCATACCCATTCTCAGGAGACTTTTCTGGATTCCAGGCCAGGAGAGGAGGAGGATAGCATCATCGGTATGGGCGCGTATCTGGCAGAGCTGCTGGAGGGGTATGGGTATCAGGTAATCCATGATACCGGAGTCTATGATCTGGTGAATGGGGTGCTGGACCGCAGCGCATCCTATGACTATGCCAGAACAGCAGTAGAAAAAATTCTGGAGGAGAACCCCACGATTGAGGTGATCATTGATCTTCACCGGGACGGGGTGGAGGGAGAACATTTTGTGACAGACATTGACGGAAAGCAGGCCTCACGGATCATGTTTTTCAACGGGATCTCTCAAAACAGCAGCGGTCAGCCTATAGAGTATCTGCACAATCCTTATATTCAGGAGAATCTGGCATTTTCCTTTCAGCTGCAGCTGGCAGCTGAAAAAAAATATCCCGGTTTTACCCGGAATATTTATCTGAAAGGTCAGCGGTACAACCTCCATTTGCGGCCCCGTTCTCTTTTGGTGGAGGCGGGGACTCAGCTAAATACAGTGGAGGAGGAACGAAATGCCATGGTGCCGCTGGCGCAGCTTCTCCATGAGGTATTGAGCGGAGCGTGTGAATGAGGTTCTGTTTTGAAAAGCAGCAGGCTTTCCGGAGAACGACCAAGGAAAATCCGCCTCTTATCGTATTTGGGAATCGTTATCTTACTTCATTTTATCGTATTTGGTAAGGTGATATTTCTCAATGAGCGCGCAAAGCTTTGACACATACCTGGGATCTGTGGCATAGCCGCCCTTTTTGATCAGCTGGATGGTTTTCTTATAGCTTTTGTTTCCCACCACTCCTTTGTAGCGCAGTTTGGTGCCGTTCTTCGCTCCGGCCAGATAGGCAGAGTGGTCTGCCAGGCTCTCTCCAAAGGTACTGTAAGAACGGAAGGTATCGGTAATGGTGTACCACCTGCCGTTGAGATATTCTTTGGTAGACTTTTTGTAGGTTTTGCCCTTCCAGGGAGAGGCCCAGGTGTTGCCGGAAAGGACTGCCTTCATACCGAAGAGATTGTGTCCCTCCAGAGCCAGAGTACTGGTGCCGTAGCCGCTCTCCAGGATTGCCTGGGCAGTGGTGACAGAGGCAAGGATGCCGGATTTTTTCATATCCTTGCTGGCCAGTTTTCCGATGGTATCAATGAATTTGCTTTCCGTCATTACATCCGGGCTGACAGAACCTTCCGCAGTAATATAGTAACGCTTGTTTTTTACAGTGATCCACTGGCTTTTTAAACGAGAACCTTTTATCCCTGTTTTTCCGGTGGGGCGCAGGTAATACCGCTTTCCCTTATAGGTCAGCCAGCCCGTAGCCATTTTTCCTTTTTCTCCCGCCTGGCCCTTTGTCCGAAAATAAAAGTATTTGCCGCCAATCTTTTTCCAGCCGGTCTGGAGGGTTCCGTTTTTGTCCAGATAGTAGGTCTTTTTGTTTATGGTAAGCCATCCGGTGCGGCGGATGCCGTTGGTTCCAAAATAATAAGTTTTTTTGCCAATGGTCTGCCAGCCTCTGCTCATCTTCCCGTAAGCTCCCGTTTTAGAGCTGGAGGAAAAATGATAGCGCTTTTTACCGATAGTCTGCCAGCCGGTGAGAAGTCTGCCGCATTTACCGGGGACAGAAGAGGTTGAACCGTAATATTTATTTCCCTTTGCATTGATCCATCCGGTAACCACATAGCCTTTGGGACTGAAATAGTACCAGTGGTTTTCAATTTTCTGAAAGCCGGGTTTGGCGTAAGATTTATTGCTGTACCTGTATTTCAGGTGGTTTCCCTTGCGGATCCATTTCCCTGAGGAGTATTTTACGGCTTCCTTAAAAGAAGGGTGGGATCCTGCTGGCGGGGAAGAGAAGGATTCCTGGCCGGAGGCGGAGAAAGCCGGGGAACCAAAGGTCAGTGAAAAGGCCAGCAGCAGACAAAGAAGTTTCCATGTTCTTTTCCAATTCTTTTTTTTCGTAACGTTCATAACTGTTTCTCCCATATGTTTTTGATTGTCTGAAGGTAAGCAAATGCCTATAAAGAAAAGGCGGGCTGCCCCGGGGCTGCGTTTGCTTTTTCTATTACATCAGATTTTTCCTGCTTTGTCCAGTTGAAAAAGGGCTGAAATTCCTGGGGAAAAGCTTGCTCCCAGGGAAAAAATTCAGATATCGGGAAAACAACCCTGCAGGAAGGCTTTTTTAGACTGTTTTGAAAATCCGTTCTGCTGCAGGAACATGAGGATCTGCTTAAGAAAAGCTTAAGAAAATGCTTCCCCCTACTGGACAAAGGGAAAACGGATATGCTACAATCTACCTTAGAATGAGGCAGAGTGCCCTTTAAATATCAGCACTGTGAGATAAGAAGGAAAATTATAAAAAGTGTATGCACGGTGCTTTACAGGAGGAATCAAGTTTGGCAGGAATAGAACAGAGCAAGATCAGAAATTTTTGCATCATTGCGCATATAGACCATGGAAAATCCACTTTGGCAGATCGGATCATTGAGCGGACAGGACTGCTTACCAGCCGTGAGATGCAGGCGCAGGTACTGGATAATATGGATCTGGAGCGGGAGAGAGGAATTACCATTAAGGCACAGACGGTTCGTACCGTGTACCGGGCAAAGGACGGGGAAGAGTATATTTTTAATCTGATCGATACTCCGGGACATGTGGACTTTAACTATGAGGTATCCAGAAGCCTGGCAGCCTGCGATGGGGCAATTCTGGTAGTGGATGCCGCCCAGGGAATTGAAGCTCAGACTCTGGCCAATGTGTATCTGGCTCTGGATCACGATCTGGATGTGTTTCCGGTGATCAATAAGATCGATCTGCCCAGTGCAGACCCGGAGCGGGTGATCAATGAAATTGAGGATGTGATCGGAATTGAGGCACAGGATGCCCCCAGAATTTCCGCCAAGACAGGAGAAAATGTGGATGAGGTGCTGGAGCAGATCGTAGCCAGGATCCCGGCGCCCCAGGGGGATCCGGAGGCTCCCCTAAAGGCCCTGATCTTTGATTCTCTGTATGATGCCTATAAGGGGGTAATCGTATTCTGCCGGATCAAGGAGGGAACCGTGAACCGGGGTACCAGGATCCGCATGATGGCTACCGGGGCAGAGGCAGAGGTGGTGGAAGTGGGCTATTTTGGCGCAGGACAGTTCATCCCCTGTGAGAAACTGTCTGCAGGAATGGTAGGGTACCTTACCGCCAGCTTAAAAAATGTAAAAGATACCCGGGTGGGAGACACTGTGACGGATGCAGACCGTCCCTGCGGCAAGGCGCTTCCGGGGTACAAAAAGGTTAATCCCATGGTGTACTGCGGAATGTATCCGGCAGACAGTGCCAAGTATACGGATCTTAGGGATGCACTGGAGAAGCTGCAGCTAAACGATGCCTCTTTACAGTTTGAGCCGGAGACTTCCATTGCTTTGGGCTTTGGATTTCGCTGCGGTTTTCTGGGGCTTTTGCATCTGGAGATTATCCAGGAGCGGCTGGAGCGGGAGTATAACCTGGATCTGGTAACCACCGCTCCGGGAGTTATTTATAAAGTATACAAGACCAATGGAGAAATGATCGAACTGACCAATCCTTCCAATCTCCCGGACCCTTCGGAGATCGAATATATGGAGGAGCCTATGGTCAGTGCGGAGATCATGGTAACCACGGAATTTATCGGTTCTATCATGGAGCTTTGTCAGGAGCGCCGAGGCGTTTATATCAGCATTGAGTACATGGAAGAAACCAGGGCTTTGTTAAAATATGATCTGCCTTTAAATGAGATCATCTATGACTTCTTTGATGCGCTGAAATCCCGCTCCAGAGGATACGCCTCCTTTGACTATGAGCTGAAGGGGTATGTGCGTTCTGAACTGGTAAAACTGGATATCCTGGTAAACCGGGAAGAAGTGGATGCTCTGTCCTTTATCGTTCATTCTCAGACCGCTTATGAGCGGGGGCGGAGAATGTGCGAGAGACTGAAGGAGGAGATCCCAAGGCAGCTCTTTGAGATCCCCATCCAGGCGGCCATCGGCGGAAAGATTATCGCCAGGGAAACGGTGAAGGCCATGCGTAAGGATGTGCTGGCAAAATGCTATGGGGGAGATATCAGCCGTAAGAAGAAGCTTTTAGAGAAACAGAAGGAAGGAAAGAAGCGGATGCGCCAGGTGGGAAATGTGGAGATTCCCCAGAAAGCCTTTATGAGTGTGCTGAAGCTGGATGAGAAGTAGGAAGCTCTGATAGAGAAGAAAACAGTATTTGGAACAAAGAGATGACAGGAAGGCAAATTATGGCAGCGCCGGACAGGAAAAATAGAGATAAGCGAAATAAAAGAAACGAGGAGGGGAGAACACCATTGGGGATATATGTGCATATCCCCTTTTGTGTCCGCAAATGTAATTACTGCGATTTTCTCTCCGGACCGGCAGAACCCAAGGTCCGGGAGCAGTATGTAAAGCAGCTGATCCGGGAGATCAACAGCTTTCCCCATCCGGAAAAGTACCGGGCAGTCAGCGTGTTTTTCGGGGGAGGCACTCCCTCTCTGCTGGAAGGGGAGGCGCTGGGAAGTATTCTTCAGGCGCTGGGAGAGCAGTTTCCCCAGGTGAGAGCAGCTGCAGATCCGGAAAAGGGGGATTTTGGGCAGGAGAAAGGCAGCGGGAAGCCTGTCCCGGAGATCACGGTGGAGTGCAATCCCGGGACGCTCACCCGAAAAAAACTGGAACAATACAAAAAGTGGGGAGTGAACCGTCTCAGCATTGGCCTGCAGTCCACGGAAGATAAGGAGCTTCGGCTGCTGGGGAGGATCCATACCTGGGAAGAATTTCTGGAAAATTATCAGGCAGCCAGAGAGGCTGGATTTTCTAATATTAATATTGATCTTATGTCCGGGCTTCCGGGGCAGAGTGCTGCTTCCTGGAGGGAGACCCTCAGGAAGGTGCTGGCCTTAAAGCCGGAGCATATTTCCGCCTACAGTCTGATCGTGGAGGAGGGAACGGTATTTGACCGGTGGTATGGTCAGCCGGAGGGAAACCTTGAGGTGCCGGAGGCATATTTACAGGGACAGCCGGGCCAGAGTTTTGAGGCACCGGGAGAGTGCCTGTCGGGGCAGCGGGAGCAGTGTGTGGAAGCGGAGGCCATAAGCCTGAGGATACAGGAAAAGGGAGAAGGAGGCGCTGGAAGAAGTGTCTGCAGAGGTTTCCCGGATGAAAAGCTCCCGCCCCTTCCTCCCGAGGAGGAGGAGCGGCAGATGTATTATGATACGGAAGAGCTTCTGAGAACGGCGGGCATGGAGCGGTATGAAATCTCCAATTATGCGCGGCCGGGCTGTGAGAGCATTCACAACAGCGGTTACTGGGTGAGGAGAGAATATGCAGGCTTTGGACTGGGAGCATCCTCTCAGCTGGGCCATGTGCGCTATAAAAATACGGATTCTCTGAAGGATTATCTGCGGGGGGATTTTTCCAGACAGGAAGTGGAGGAGCTTACCAGGAAGGATGAAATGGAGGAGACCATGTTTCTTGGACTGCGGATGATGCAGGGGGTTGACCGGGAGGAATTTTTCCAAAAGTTTCAGATCCCTCTGGAAGAAGTGTATTCCAAGCAGATCCGGAAACTGAAGAAACAGGGGCTGCTGGAGGAACAGGGAAACAGACTGCGTCTTACCGGACGGGGAATCGATGTGAGTAATGGAGTGCTGGCAGAGTTTTTGCTGGATTGACAGAAACAGGATCGGAAAAAGGAAGGGGAAGCAGAGGGGGAGAGACATGAAGAAAATACGAAAGGGCATTAACAAAGAGACAAAGATAAATCCGGAGGCCATGCGGTATGGATGCGCTGTTCTGGCGGCGGTGATCATTGCAGTGAATATTAAAACCTTTGTCCGGGCAGGCGGACTGTATCCGGGAGGTTTCAGCGGACTCACCCTGCTTTTGCAGGGGATCTTTGAAAAATTTTTGAATGTGGAGGTTCCCTACACGGTGATCAATCTGCTGCTGAATGCCGTTCCGGTAGCCATCGGGCTGAAATTTATTGGAAAGCGGTTTACCTTCAGTTCCTGCTGTGTCATCGTGCTTTCCAGTGTACTCACAGATGTGATCCCGGTACAGCCCATCACCTATGATACTCTTTTGGTCAGTATTTTCGGAGGGCTGATCAATGGTCTGGCTGTCAGTCTGTGCCTGATTGGAAATACCAGCAGCGGCGGAACCGATTTTATTGCTATTTTTTTCTCAGAAAAGTATGACAGAGATATCTGGAACTATATTTTCTGCGCCAATGCGGTGATGCTGCTGGCAGCAGGGATTTTGTTCGGCTGGGAGAGAGCGCTCTATTCTATTATTTTTCAGTTTACCTCCACACAGGTAGTGCAGATGCTCCACCAGAGGTATAAGAAGCACACCCTGTTTATCATTACGCACAAGCCGGATGAGGTTTACCGGGAGATCTCTCATTTTACCAGACATTCTGCCACCAGATTTCAGGGCTATGGCTGCTATACCGGCGAAGGAACCAGCCTGCTTTACTCTGTAGTATCCAGAGATGAGGCAAAGGCTTTGGTCCGGAAGGTGCATGAGATTGATCCGCAGGCCTTTGTAAATATTATCAAGACGGACTATATTAATGGAAGATTCTATCACAAGACCGACTATTGAACAAAAAGGCCGGTGGACGTGCCTAGGATTCCCTGGAGAGGATCTGGCGCACTGCGTAATCATGAATTCTTTGATAGGTATCGTAGGAATAATGGACGCCGTCCGGAGATTCAAATTCCAGGGAGCGCAGGTAGATGTTGCTGTCTAAGTACTGGTCCGGGAAGGAAGATTTCAGCTTTTCATTAAAGGCCGCGATCTCCATATTGGTAACGTGGTGGGATTGTTCGGTTACCGGATTTACGGAGAGAAAGTAAAAGTCCGTATCCGGGTAGCGGGAGTCAAAAGTTTCATAAAGCTTCAGATAATCCTCAACAAGATCCAGATCATTGACTCCCAGGTTGAGCACCACCGGGGAGTCCGGGTGGGTTTTTATGGCATCCTCCATTTGGGATATGCCGGATTCTGTAAACCACCGATATCCTTCCCCGACTTCGCCGATGTAGGTGCAGTCATCCAGGAGTTCTGCTTCTGCCTCGCCCATACCTACGGTGCGGGAATCTCCCACAAAGATCAGATGATGGGAGGGGAGAGGAGCAGAGGCCGCTTGTGCAGCAGCGAAAGCTCTGGCAGTCTGATCATCCAGCTGGTTTTTTTGCGTGTTCTCTTCTGTGGAAAGCTCCGGAGCGGTCTCCTTCTCGGAACTCACAGACTCTGAGACAGGGAGAGATGAGCGCTCATCATTTTTCTGATCCAGCATCAGAAAGAGGCCGAGGAATGCAAGCCCTGCAATGCAAAGGACAGAAAGCGTTATGCCAAAGATTGTTTGTTTTTTTACTTTTTTCATATTGATCACACATCCTTTTTTTAACAGCCGCTGTATTTTCGGCGCCTCCTTTTGATTTTCGGAAGGAGTCATAAGATCTGGCTATTATAGCACAATTCTTTCTATTAGAAAAGAGTCTGAAATCCATTCCCCAGATCTGGCGGAAAGGTATTCCAAAAACCAAGTGAGTAATAATTTGAAAAAAATTTTGAAAAACTATTGACAAACGAATCCTGCTGTCATATTATTATGTCATGAGTGTTAGCACTCTAAAGAAATGAGTGCTAACAACTATCAGATGGAAGGAGGATTTCAGATGCAGATGGATGACCGCAAATGGACGATCCTGCAGGCCATCATCAAAACGTACCTGGAGACGGGGGAGCCGGTGGGTTCCAGAACCATTTCCAAATATCCGGATCTGAATTTGAGTTCTGCTACCATCCGTAATGAAATGTCAGATCTGGAGGAGATGGGATATATCCTGCAGCCTCACACTTCCGCAGGAAGAATTCCTTCTGATGCCGGTTACCGCTTCTATGTGGATCGGATGATGGAGGATAAGGATCGGGAAGTCACGGAGATGAAGGAACTGATGATCCAGCGCCAGGATAAAATGGAGCTTCTGCTCAAACAGGTAGTAAAGGTTCTGGCAGCCAACACCAATTACGCTACTATGATCTCCGGACCCCAGTACCATCAGACGAAACTGAAATTTATTCAGCTGTCTGTGGTAAGCCCAACACAGATACTGGCAGTGATCGTGGCTGAGGGAAATGTGGTCAAAAACAAAATGATCAATATGGAACACGGCCTGGATCAGGAAACCGTATTAAAGCTGAACATTCTGTTAAACAGCAGTCTGAACGGCTTGACCATTGAGCAGATCAACCTTGCTACCATTTCAAAGCTGAAGGAGGAGGCAGGGATCCACAGTGAGCTGGTAAGTCATGTGCTGGATACAGTGGCAGAGGCCATCAGTCAGAAAGAGGATGTGGAGATCTACACCAGCGGCGCCACCAATTTTTTTCGGTATCCGGAGCTGAGCGACAGCGAAAAGGCAAGTGAGCTGATCAGTGCCTTTGAGGAGAAACATCCTCTGGCCAGCCTGATGGACGGACCGGAGCCGGAGGCAGATGAGCATGGCATCCAGGTCTATATCGGACAGGAGACGCCGGTACCTACGATGAAGGACTGCAGTGTGGTGACTGCTTCCTATGATTTGGGAGACGGAATGTACGGCCGAATCGGTATCGTAGGCCCCAAACGTATGGATTATGACCGGGTTGTGGGAGTTTTAAAAAACCTGACCCAGCAGTTAGATGAATTATTTAAGAAGAATTAGCCGGAAGGCTGGAAAGGTGGGAAAGATACAGTGGCAGAAATAAAGGATGACAAGGCCCTGGATGAGACCACGCAGAGTGTTGAAACAAATGAGGCGGAAGAGACCATAGAACAGGAAAGCGTGGAAGCGCAGGAGCCGGATACTGTATGTGAAGATCAGGAGGAGCCGGCAGAGGATCAGGAGTCTCAGGAAGAGGAGCCGGCACAGAAGAAAGGCTTCTTTGGAAAGCGAAAAGAGAAAAAAGACAAGAAGGACCTTCAGATCGAAGAGCTGACAGATCGGGTGCGCCGCCAGATGGCAGAGTTTGATAACTTCCGCAAACGCACAGAAAAAGAAAAGGCAGCCATGTATGAGATCGGCGCCAGAAGCGTGATCGAGAAGATCCTTCCAGTAGTAGATAATTTTGAACGGGGGTTGGCCAGCGCGGGAGACCATTCGGAGGATCCCTATGTGGAGGGAATGCAGAAGATCTACAAACAGCTGATGACCACTCTGGAGGCTATGGAAGTAAAACCCATTGAGGCAGTAGGTCAGGAATTCAATCCGGATTTCCATAATGCGGTGATGCATGTGGAGGATGAGAACCTGGGTGAAAATATTGTAGCCGAAGAGCTTCAGAAAGGCTATATGTACCGTGATACTGTGGTAAGACACAGCATGGTAAAAGTTGCAAACTAATAAGCGTATTACAGAAATGTTTTTATACCATGACAGGAGGAAATGATTATGGGAAAAATTATCGGTATTGACTTAGGTACAACCAACAGCTGCGTGGCAGTGATGGAGGGCGGAAAGCCCGTAGTGATCGCCAACACAGAGGGAGCAAGAACCACACCGTCTGTAGTGGCATTTACAAAAAACGGAGAGCGTCTGGTAGGTGAGCCGGCAAAGCGTCAGGCTGTGACCAACGCAGATAAGACCATCTCTTCCATTAAGAGACACATGGGTACAGATTACAGAGCAGCCATTGATGATAAGAAATATTCTCCTCAGGAGATTTCCGCTATGATCCTTCAGAAAATGAAGGCAGATGCAGAGGCATATCTGGGAGAAAAGGTGACAGAGGCTGTGATCACTGTTCCTGCATACTTCAATGACGCTCAGCGTCAGGCTACCAAGGATGCCGGAAAGATCGCAGGACTGGATGTAAAGCGTATCATCAACGAGCCGACAGCCGCAGCTTTGGCCTACGGCCTGGACAATGAAAAAGAGCAGAAGATCATGGTATACGACTTGGGCGGCGGTACCTTTGATGTCTCCATCATTGAGATCGGTGACGGAGTTATCGAAGTTCTTGCCACCAACGGAGACAACCGTCTGGGCGGAGATGATTTCGACCAGAGGATCACAGAGTACATGATCACAGATTTCAAAAATAGAGAGGGCATTGATCTGTCCAATGACAAGATGGCGCTCCAGAGACTGAGAGAGGCTGCTGAGAAGGCAAAGAAAGAGCTTTCTTCCGCAACCACCACCAACATCAACCTGCCTTTCATCACAGCCAATGAGACTGGTCCCAAGCACTTTGAGATGGATCTGACCAAGGCGAAATTTGATGAGCTGACCCACGATCTGGTAGAGCGCACCGCCATTCCGGTTCAGAATGCATTAAAAGATGCAGGACTGAATGCCAGCGAGCTTTCCAAGGTATTGCTGGTAGGCGGCTCCACCCGTATCCCGGCAGTTCAGGATAAGGTAAAACAGATTACCGGACATGAGCCCAGCAAGACTTTAAACCCGGATGAGTGTGTGGCTATCGGTGCCTGCATCCAGGGCGGAAAGCTGGCAGGCGATGCCGGCGCAGGAGATATCCTGCTTCTGGATGTTACTCCCCTGTCTCTGTCCATTGAGACTCTGGGCGGCGTAGCTACCAAGCTGATCGAGAGAAATACTACGATTCCCACCAAGAAGAGCCAGGTATTCTCCACAGCAGCAGACAATCAGACTGCTGTAGACATCCATGTAGTACAGGGCGAGCGTCAGTTTGCAAGAGACAATAAGACTCTGGGCCAGTTCCGTCTGGACGGGATCCCGCCAGCAAGAAGAGGAGTGCCCCAGATCGAGGTTACCTTTGATATTGATGCCAATGGTATCGTAAATGTATCCGCCAAGGATCTTGGTACCGGAAAAGAGCAGCACATCACCATTACTTCCGGTTCCAATATGTCTGATGATGAGATCGACAAGGCAGTGAAGGAAGCTGCTGAGTATGAGGCTCAGGATAAGAAGCGCAAGGAAGCCATCGATGCTAAGAATGATGCGGACGCTATGGTATTCCAGACAGAGAAAGCCATGGAAGAGGTTGGAGATAAGATCGACGCCAACGATAAAGCAGCCGTAGAGGCAGATCTGCAGGCTTTGAAGGATATCATTGCAAAATGCGGTGATGAGATCACAGATGCACAGCTGGATGAACTGAAATCCGGCAAGGAAAAGCTGATGAACAGTGCGCAGAAGCTGTTTGCAAAGGTTTATGAGCAGGCTCAGGGAGCAGCAGGAGCAGCAGGCGCAGGCCCGGATATGGGAGCAGGAGCAGCAGGCTCCGCACCGGATGACGATGTGGTAGACGGAGATTACCGGGAAGTATAAAGTGCATAGGCATACAAGATAGAGAAACAGATTATATGGGAGGGGCTGGTGCAGCGTTTGCAGCAGCCCCAAACGTGAGTTAAAACGGATACAGCCTCCGGGCAGGTATCTGAATAAGAGGGTGATGAGATGGCAGAGAGCAAGAGAGATTATTACGAAGTCCTTGGCGTTGATAAAAATGCCGATGACGCTGCGTTGAAAAAAGCATACAGAGTATTGGCCAAGAAGTACCATCCTGATATGAATCCCGGGGACAAAGAGGCAGAGAAAAAATTTAAGGAGGCCTCGGAGGCCTATGCGGTACTCAGTGATCCGGAAAAACGGCGCCAGTACGATCAGTTTGGCCATGCAGCCTTTGAAGGGGGCGCTGGAGGAGCCGGAGGATTCGGCGGTTTTGATTTTAGCGGAGATATGGGAGATATCTTCGGAGACATTTTCGGAGATCTTTTCGGAGGCGGACGAAGAAGAGGGCCGGCAAATGGTCCCATGCAGGGAGCCAATCTGCGTGCAAGCGTGCGGATTACTTTTGAGGAAGCGGTGTTTGGCTGCGAAAAGGAGCTGGAGATCAGCCTGAAGGATGAGTGCACCAACTGTCATGGCACAGGGGCAAAGCCGGGAACTTCTCCCGTTACCTGTCCCAAATGCGGAGGAAAGGGGCAGGTGGTTTACAGTCAGCAGTCTCTGTTCGGTATGGTGCAGAATGTTCAGACCTGTCCCAACTGCCGTGGAACCGGTAAGATCATTAAGGATAAGTGTGCAAGCTGCGGCGGCACCGGATATACTTCCAGCAAAAAGAAGATTCAGGTGACTATTCCGGCAGGCATTGACAACGGACAGAGTATCCGGATCCGGGGAAAAGGAGAGCCGGGAGTAAACGGCGGCCCGAGAGGAGATCTTCTGGTGGAAGTTCAGGTTGGGCGTCATACCGCATTTGTCCGCCAGGATATGGATATTTTTTCCAATGTGGAGATCAGTTTTGCTCAGGCAGCCCTGGGCAGTGATCTGAGAATCGCAACCGTAGACGGAGATGTGATCTACACTGTGAAGCCCGGAACACAGAGCGGAACCAGAGTGCGCTTAAAGGGCAAGGGCGTGCCTTCCCTGAGGAATAAGAATGTGCGGGGAGATCACTATGTGACTCTGATCGTGAAGGTTCCTGTGAAACTGAGTGAAGAGGCAAAACGCGCTCTCCGGGAATTTGATATGGCTTCCGGTAATTCACTGAATCAGGGGAAAGAAGTCCAGGAGCCTGCAGCTGGCTCTAAGGAGAAAAAAAAGAAAGGTTTTTTTGACAAACTGAAAGAGAATTTTGAAGATTAAAAGAAAGGTTTCCTGAAAATCAGGCATCATAAAAGGACAGCGTCCGGGGAAATTGACAAAACAGGTGAGTTTTTCGCTTTTTTTTCATAAAAATTGGTACTAATTGTCATTGCGAAAAAAATTATGGTCTGCTATAATAAAAAAAGCATAGGCGTTGAGATTGGTTCCCTGCCGGAAGGCAGAGAAGGAGAATGTGAATAAGAATGCGGAAAAAATCACATATTTCCCTGGGTAAGTACCTGGTGGAGGCATCAGATATCAGAGAGTTAAGAAAACATCGGAAAGCCTTTTTGGTCGGATGTATTTTGCCGGACTGCAAACCTTCTTTTATTACAAAACGTCACGAGATACAGGAAACCTATGAGTTGGTGAAAGATCAGATCAGGATGCTGTCTGAAGATTACAATATAATGCGTTTCAATCAGATCTTCTACTGGAGAAAAAGCGGTGAGGTACTTCATTATATTGCAGATTTTTTCACCTATCCCCACAATGAGATCTACGAGGGGACGCTGCGGGATCACTGCAAATATGAGAATTATCTGAAGCACTATATGCGCTATTATCTTCACAGCGGAAGAGTTCTGGGGCATCAGGGAATGCCGGAGCAGTTTTCCAGCGTGGAGGATATTTATGAGTATGTGGAGCGGGAGCATGCCCGTTACCTCGCAGGGAATCATGGCTTGGGGAATGATACTTCATACATTGCCAGAGTTTGTCTCCGGGTAATGGCAGGAATGTACCAGCTGTGCTGTCAGCGCATGGAACAGGAATACAGAGTTTTGGCTCTGGCTGCATAATTGTTTGAAAATACGAATAGATGTTAAGGCTGCTGCAAATAGGGTTGAAATAACTTTTTTTGCAGCTTTCTTTTTTGGAGAGCAGCGATATGAGTGCAATCAGGATATCACGTTATACGATCCATACAGGAAAAAGAAGAGAAGAGGGTTTTTCCCCGGTGACCATGGTGATGCTGGCGGATCTGCACAATGCCTGCCTTGGGGATGGCAACAGGCAGCTTCTTGAGGCTATTGAGAAAGCAGAGCCGGCGGCAGTTTTGTCTGCGGGAGATCTGGTGGTGGCAAAGTCAGGCCGGGTAAAGACAGAAACGGCTCTGTCCCTTCTGGAGGAGCTGGTGAAGCGGTATCCGGTTTACTGCGCCAATGGAAACCATGAGAGCCGCATTGATGCCTGGTGCGGGGAGCATCCGGAGGTATATGAAGATTACACAGCTGCTGCAAAGACTCTTGGAGCAGTGGTCTTGCGCAATGAAAGTGCCGGACTGGAAATTGAGGGACAAAGATTTCGAATTTACGGATATGAGCTGCCCTGGGAGTATTATGGTCATGCACCGGGAAAAAAGCTTCCATCAGAAGAGCTGGATATGGCGTTTGGCAGGCCGGATACGGATGCGTTTTCTATTCTGCTGGCCCATCATCCTTCCTATTTTTCAGCTTATGCCGCCTGGGGAGCGGATCTGACTTTGTCCGGTCATCTTCATGGGGGGATGATCCGACTGCCGGTTTTAGGAGGTGTGGTGAGTCCCGGGTGGAGCCTGTTCCCTAAATATGACCGGGGATTGTTTGAACAGGCAAAGAAAGACGGCACACCGGCCAGAATGATTGTCAGTGCCGGTCTTGGATCCCACACCATTAAGCTGCGGATCAACAATCCGCCGGAGCTGGCAGTAATTGATTTTATGTGAGGAATTGACATGGGAATCCCGATAAAACTGCAGGCCTTTGAAGGGCCGCTGGATCTTCTGCTTCATTTGATCGACAAAAACAAAGTGAATATTTATGATATTCCCATTGCGGAAATCACGGATCAGTATCTGGAGTACATCAATCAGATGGACAAACAGGACCTGAATGTGATGAGTGAATTTCTGGTGATGGCAGCTACACTGATTGATATAAAAGCCAGGATGCTCCTTCCGCCGGAGGTGGATGAGGAAGGCGAAGAATTGGATCCCAGAGCTGAGCTGGTGGAAAAGCTGCTGGAGTATAAGATGTACAAATATATGTCTTATGAGCTTCGGGACCGGGAGGAGGACGCTGCCTATAATTTATACAGGCAGGCGGATATTCCGGGGGAGGTAAAGGCTTACCGGGAACCGGTAGACTTAGATGAACTGTTAAAAGGAGTCACGATTTCCCGGATGAATGCCCTGTTTCAGGATCTTCTGCGCCGCCAGGAAGACCGTCGGGATCCTATTCGGAGTCAGTTTGGCAGGATCGAGAAGGATGAGGTGGACCTTGGAGAGACTATGGGGTTTGTGGAACAGTATATTATGGATCGAAGAGCCTGTACGTTCCGAAGCCTGCTGCTGCTTAGAAAAGGAAAGATGTATATGGTGGTTACGTTCCTGACCGTATTGGAGCTGATGAAGATGGGCAAGATCAGCGTGGAACAGGACGGAACCTTTGCAGAGATCTATATTACAGCCAGGGATCCCTCAGAGTGGAACAGGACGGAGGACGGGACGGATAAAGAGCCGGAAAGCAGCTATGAGTGAAAGCCCTGAAATAACAGGAGAAAAGAGGAGAAACTGCTTTGGAGACGAAAAAATTGGAGGGAGCCATTGAGGCGATCCTGTTTACCATGGGTGATTCAGTGGAAGCGGAGCGGATCGCCAAGGCCATCGGTCACGATGTAGCTACCACAGAAAAACTGATCCATCAGATGATGGATCGCTATCAGGAGGAAAACAGAGGAATTCAGATTATTGAGATGGATCACAGTTATCAGCTTTGCACCAAGCGGGAGTATTATGATACATTGATCCGCATTGTGAAGCAGCCTCAGAAGATCGTGCTGACGGATGTGCTGCTGGAGACCCTGTCCATTGTAGCCTACAAACAGCCGGTGACCCGTCTGGAAATTGAAAAAATCCGGGGGGTAAAAAGTGACCATGCAGTGAATAAGCTGGTGGAGTACAATCTGATCCGTGAACTGGGGCGTCTGGATGCCCCGGGACGGCCCTTGCTTTTTGGCACGACGGAGGAATTTCTGCGCCATTTCGGCGTACAGTCACTGGAGGATCTTCCCTCCATCAGTCCGGTTCAGGTGGAAGATTTTAAGAGCGAGGCGGAGGAAGAGATCCAGCTGAAGCTGAAGGTGTAGGAGCAGATGAAAAATATGCTGTAAAAGGAGCTCTTGGGGATGCCCCGGCAGGCAGAGAAGACAGGGCGGCTGTCGCGAACGTGTTTCGCTGCGGAAAAAGAAGTGTGATCGCAGACTTCTTTTTCCTGTAAAGGCTGCATAGAATCTAGGAACGAGGACTGCAGGCGGGAAAGTATGAAAAGCAGAGGAAAATCATCTGGATCAGGAGCAGTAAAAAAATCAGAAACAATGGGGAAGGGGCAGCAGGTGTTTGGGAAGAAAGAAGGGACCCGAAAGAAACATTGGGGAATGTTTCTGATGTGGGCGGCAGCCTGGCTCCTGGCCCTGTTGTGCGGTCTGTGTTTTTCGCCAGGAGCCTTTGCGGCTGCTGCCGGAGAGGAAACCGAAGAGGTGGGAAATTTGTACGCCCAGGGAGCCGTTTTGATGGACGGTGACAGCGGGCGTATTTTGTTTGGAAAAAATCAGGAGGAAGTGCTGCCTATGGCCAGCACCACAAAGATTATGACCTGCATCCTTGCTCTGGAGCTTGGAAGAGAGGAGGAGGTGTGCCTGGTCTCTGACAGGGCGGCAGCTCAGCCTGCGGTACATCTAGGGATGAGAGAGGGCGAGACGTACTATCTTGGAGATCTTCTGTATTCTATGATGCTGGAATCCCACAATGATTCCGCCTGGTGTGCGGCGGAACATGTGGCAGGGAGCGTGGAGGCTTTCTCAGAGCTTATGGATCAAAGAGCCAGAGAAATCGGCTGCGAGCACACGAATTTTGTCACCCCCAATGGCCTGGACGGAGAGGATGCGGAAGGGGCCCACAGCACCACTGCCAGAGACCTGGCGCTGATCATGCGCTACTGTGTGGAGGAATCTCCGAAACGGGAACGGTTTTTGGAAATCACACAAAAAGCTTCCTACAGCTTTCAGGATGTTTCCGGAAAACGCAGCTTTTCCTGCGTCAATCACAATGCGCTGCTCCATATGATGGACGGAGCGCTCACCGGAAAAACGGGTTTTACCGGAAAGGCCGGATACTGCTATGTGGGGACTGTCCGCAGGGAAGAAAAGACTCTGGTGGTGGCATTGCTGGCCTGCGGATGGCCGGGACATAAGAACTATAAATGGTCTGATACCAGGAAGCTTGTGGAGTACGGCTTTTCTAATTATGAAAAAAGAACGCTGGATCTGTCCGGCCTTACCTTGGCTCCGGTGCAGATCCATCAGGGAACAGAACCGTGGGTCAAAGTACGCCTGGGAACAGAGGAAAAAAAGAAAGGACAGCTGGCGCGGGGGAGAGAAGGCGGGGCTCCTGTGATCACCATGCTTTTAAAATCGGAGGAGACTCTTCAGGCTGCAGCGGAATACCCCAAGACAGCGGAGGCGCCTGTGACCGGCGGAGCCCGGGCCGGCTGGGCGGTGTGCTATCTTGGAAGGGAGGAAGTGGCGAGATTTCCTCTGATATATGAAAAAAATGTGGAAAAACTTACCTTTTTCCTGTGGCTGGAAAGGATTTTAAAAAATTTTCTTTTTTTGTGAAAATCGGACAGAATGTTTGACAAAGAGTTGACAAAATCTTTAAAAATGCTTGCCTTTTTGCAGAAAACAGGCTATTATTATAAAGGCAGAAAATTGAAAAATTTTATGAATATAAAATGGAGGGCTGAAAGAATGAGTAATACAGCACAAAGCTTGGCAAGCACAAGAATTAATTCTTTGCTTGATGAGAACAGTTTTGTTGAAATCGGTGGATTTGTAACTGCCAGAAATACTGATTTCAACATGCAGCAGACAGAAACTCCGTCTGATGGAGTCATCACCGGATACGGAGTGATCGATGGAAACCTGGTATATGTTTACAGCCAGGATGCATCTGTACTGGGAGGAACCATTGGTGAGATGCATGCCAAAAAGATCACGAATCTTTATGATATGGCTATGAAGATGGGCGCTCCGGTGATCGGACTGGTGGACTGTGCAGGTTTAAGACTTCAGGAGGCAACAGATGCACTGAATGCTTTTGGTGAGATTTATCTGAAGCAGAGCCTGGCTTCCGGTGTGATCCCTCAGATCACAGCAGTATTCGGAAGCTGCGGCGGCGGACTGGCACTGGTTCCCGGATTGACGGACTTTACCTTCATGGAGTCCAAGAATGCAAAACTGTTTGTAAATTCTCCCAACGCGCTGGATGGTAACAGAGCAGAGGTCTGCGATACTGCAGCAGCGGCATTCCAGAGTGAGGAAGCTGGACTGGTAGATTTTGTGGGAAGCGAGGAGGAGATCTTTGCCGGTATTCGTCAGCTGGTAACTATGCTTCCGGCAAATAATGAGGATGACGATTCCTACGAGGAGTGTACCGATGATCTGAACCGGGTATGTGCAGATCTGGCAAATGCAGCAGGAGATACTTCCATTCTCCTGTCTCAGATTTCTGATAATGGTGTGTTTGTTGAGACCAAGTCTGCTTATGCAAAAGAGATGGTGACTGGATTTATCAAGCTCAACGGCATGACGGTAGGTGCAGTGGCAAACCGCACAGAAGTGTACGATGAGGAAGGAAATAAGAGCGCAGAGTATGACAGCGTACTTACTGCAAGAGGCGCCTACAAGGCAGCAGATTTTGTAGAGTTCTGTGATGCGTTCAACATTCCGGTATTGACTTTGACCAATGTCACCGGATTTAAGGCAAATAAGTGCTCCGAGAGAAGGATTGCAAAGGCAGCAGCAAAGCTTACCTACGCTTTTGCAAATGCTACGGTACCCAAGGTAAATGTAGTGATCGGCAAGGCTTTCGGCAATGCTTATAATGTAATGAACAGCAAGGCACTGGGCGCTGATGTGACCTTTGCCTGGAGCCAGGCTCAGATCGGCATGATGGATGCCAAGCTGGCAGCTAAGATCATGTATCCGGGCGCTGACAATGCCGTTCTGTCTGAGAAGGCAGCAGAATATGCTTCCCTGCAGTCCAGTGCGCTGGCAGCTGCAAAGAGAGGTTATGTAGATACCATTATTGAGGCTGAGGACACCAGAAAGTATGTCATTGGCGCATTTGAAATGTTGTTCACAAAGAGAGAAGATCGTCCCGCTAAAAAACACGGAACGGTTTAAGTGAGGTGAATGATATGAAAAACAGATTGAAAGCAATTTTACTTGCGGCTGGCCTGACTGCAGGTATGATGTCCGCGGGCGTATATGCGGAAGAAGCCACCGAAGCTTCTACGGAAGCAGTGACAGAAGCAGCTGCCCAGGAGGCGGCAGAGGAAGCTGCTTCTGAGGCAGCCGAGGACAGCGCAGCAGCTTCTGCGGAGGACGGTGTCTACGCGCAGTATTATGATGCACTGAAGCAGAGCATTCCCGCCACTTTGACCACACTCTCTCAGATGACTCCGGAGCAGATCCAGGCAGTCATTGACAACAGCCAGAATACTTCTGAGATCGCTCTGGCTATGAAGTGGGACGGCGTGAGAGAAGAGCTGGGCAATTTTGTGGAAGTATCCAGTCAGGAAGTGACGGAGGAGGGAAACCAGATCATTATCGCCAATGAGGTGGTTTATGACGGCGTTTCCGAGAACACAAAAGTAACGGTGGAGTATGCGTTTGATATGAAAGACGGTACTACGGATGTAGAGTGGAATATCCAGTATCCCATGAGCAAGCTGATGGAGCAGGCTGGACTGAACACGATTATGGGACTGGGCATTGTGTTCCTGATGTTGTTATTCCTGAGTATTGTCATCGGACAGCTCCACTGGATCCCGGATCTGATCGAAGGAAAGAAGAAAGAAAAGGCAGCCGCTGTTGCAGCAGCTCCCGCACCTGCTCCGGCTCCCGCTCCGGCACCGGCCGTGGAGGAGGATCTTACAGATGATCTGGAACTGGTAGCTGTGATCACAGCAGCTATCGCAGCATCTGAGAATACGTCTGCAGATGGTTTTGTAGTACGCACCATTAAGAAAGCAAATAGAAGAAAGTGGCAGAACGCTTAATAACAGGAGGAAATGAAGATGAAAACTTATACCATTACAGTGAACGGCAATGTATATGATGTAACTGTGGAAGAAGGAACCGGCTCTGTGGCAGCTCCTGCAGCTGCAGCAGCACCCAAGGCAGCTCCGAAAGCAGCACCCAAGGCAGCAGCTCCTAAGGCAGCAGCAGGTGCAGTGGCAGTGACCGCTTCTGTACCCGGCAAGGTATTTAAGGTAGAGGCAAGTGTGGGACAGGCTGTAAAAGCCGGCGACACCATTGTGGTTCTGGAAGCTATGAAGATGGAAATCCCGGTAGTGGCTCCCCAGGACGGCACCATTGCCAGCATTGACGTAACCGTAGGCGCAGCTGTGGAGAACGGCGATACCCTGGCTACCATGAACTAAATTTGATGACCCAAATTTTCAAATTACTGGGAGGTAAAAAATGTCTTACGTTACGAATACATTGTCAAATCTTTTGCATCAGACAGCATTTTTTAATCTGACCTGGGGAAACTATGTCATGATTTTAGTTGCTCTGATCTTCCTGTATTTGGCAATTAAACATGGATTTGAGCCTCTGCTGCTGGTTCCCATTGCCTTCGGTATGCTGCTGGTAAATATCTACCCGGATATTATGGCGCAGCCCTATGTGGATGCTATGGGAATTGAACATGCAGGCGGCCTGCTGCATTATTTCTATATACTGGATGAGTGGAGTATCCTGCCGTCCCTGATCTTCATGGGCGTGGGAGCCATGACCGACTTTGGTCCTCTGATCGCAAATCCCAAGAGCTTCCTTCTGGGAGCAGCTGCACAGCTGGGTATCTACCTGGCATACTTCCTGGCTATTTTCCTTGGCTTCAACGGAAAAGCAGCAGCAGCCATCTCCATCATCGGCGGAGCTGACGGCCCCACTTCCATCTTCCTGGCAGGTAAACTGGGCCAGACGGATCTGATGGGTCCCATTGCAGTGGCAGCTTATTCTTATATGTCACTGGTTCCCATTATCCAGCCCCCGATTATGAAGCTTCTGACCACTGAAAAAGAGAGAAAGATCAAGATGGAGCAGCTTCGTCCCGTATCCAAGCTGGAGAAGATCCTGTTCCCCATCATTATCTCAGTCGTAGTATGTCTGCTGCTGCCCACCACAGCTCCTCTGGTAGGTATGCTGATGCTGGGTAACCTGTTCCGTGAGAGCGGCGTGGTAAAACAGCTGACAGAGACAGCTTCCAATGCACTGATGTACATCGTAGTAATCCTGTTGGGTACTTCCGTAGGAGCTACCACCAGTGCAGAGGCATTCCTGAACATGAACACCATCAAGATCGTAATCCTTGGTCTTGTGGCATTTGCTTTCGGTACAGCCGGCGGTGTTCTTTTCGGAAAACTGATGTGCAAACTTTCCGGCGGCAAGATCAATCCGCTGATCGGTTCCGCAGGTGTGTCTGCCGTTCCTATGGCAGCCCGTGTATCCCAGAAGGTAGGTGCGGAGGCAGATCCCACCAACTTCCTGCTGATGCATGCCATGGGTCCCAACGTTGCAGGTGTTATCGGTACAGCCGTAGCGGCCGGTACGTTCATGGCAATCTTTGGAGTATAACCGGAAGCGCCGGGAAAGGGCGGGGTGCAGCCTTGTGCTTTCCCGGGAGCGCTTTGTAATTAGAATAATAGGAGGAAACATTAAAAATGGCAGAAGCTGTAAAAAAACCAATTAAAATTACTGAAACAATTCTGCGTGATGCCCATCAGTCTCTGATCGCTACCCGTATGACTACAGAGCAGATGCTGCCTATCGTAGAAAAAATGGATAAAGTAGGCTACCACTCTGTAGAGTGCTGGGGTGGCGCTACCTTTGATGCTTCCCTTCGTTTCCTGAAGGAAGATCCCTGGGAGAGACTTCGTAAATTCCGTGACGGATTTAAGAATACCAAACTGCAGATGCTGTTCCGCGGACAGAATATTTTAGGATACCGTCCCTATGCAGACGATGTGGTAGAGTATTTTGTACAGAAATCCATCGCAAACGGTATTGATATTATCCGTATCTTTGACTGCTTAAATGACCTGAGAAACCTGCAGACTGCTGTTAAGGCAGCCAACAAAGAGAAAGGTCATGCACAGGTGGCATTATCCTACACTCTGGGAGATGCCTACACGCTGGAGTATTGGACTGAGATGGCCAAGAGAATTGAAGATATGGGCGCTAATTCTATCTGTATCAAGGATATGGCAGGTCTTTTGGTTCCCTACAAGGCTACGGAGCTGGTAACGGCACTGAAGGAGGCAACCGACCTTCCCATCCAGCTGCATACCCACTATACTTCCGGTGTGGCTTCTATGACCTACTTAAAGGCAGTGGAAGCTGGCGTGGATGTGATCGATACTGCTATGTCACCCTTTGCTCTGGGTACTTCCCAGCCGGCTACGGAGGTTATGGTGGAGACCTTCAAGGGAACTCCCTATGATACCGGATTTGATCAGCAGCTTCTGGCTGAGATCGCTGATTACTTCCGTCCCATCCGTGACGAGGCTCTGGAGAGCGGTCTTCTTAATCCCAAGAATATGGGTGTTAACATTAAGACTCTGCTGTATCAGGTACCCGGCGGAATGCTGTCTAACCTGACTTCTCAGCTGAAGGAGCAGCACGCAGAGGATAAGTTCTATGATGTACTGGAAGAAGTGCCGAGAGTAAGAAAAGACCTGGGCGAGCCGCCTCTGGTAACTCCCTCTTCCCAGATCGTTGGTACACAGGCTGTGTTCAATGTAATTATGGGTGAGAGATATAAGATGGTGACCAAGGAGACAAAGGATATTCTGACCGGTAAGTACGGCGCTACGGTGAAGCCTTTTGATAAGGATGTTCAGAAGAAGTGTATTGGTGATGCAGACGTGATCACCTGCCGTCCTGCAGATCTGATCCCGGATGAGCTGGATACCTTGAGAGGAGAGATGGCTCAGTGGTCTCAGCAGGAGGAGGATGTACTTTCCTACGCTCTGTTCCCGCAGGTAGCTACGGAGTTCTTCAAATACAGAGAGGCACAGCAGACGAAGGTAGATCCCAAGGTTGCTGACGAAAAGAATAGGGCATACCCTGTTTAATCTTTTAAAAAGCCCTGTTGGGCAGATAACAGAGTAATATCAATGGAGACTGTTATGAAATGGCGAAACATTTCATGACAGTCTCTTTACATTTCGGGTATTTTACTATAAAATTTAAAAGACGCAGAAAAATTGCCAACAGAAGTGGAATAATTGATCAGGCGCCTTTTGATGATGACATCATGAAAAATATGGAGATGAAAAGGTGGAGGTTCTCTATGAAGCATTACTTGGAAGAAATAAAGGCACAGATCCGGGAGGCAGAGTTCGTTCTGGTGGGGATCGGAGAAGAATTTAAGGCAGTACCCGGTGCGGAGGAGCGGATTGCAAGGAGCTATGAGTGTTTGGAAAAGCTTTTAAAAGGAAAGCTGTATTTCCTGGTGACTCAGAATGAGGATGAATGTATTTTTTCCTCTCCCCTGCAGGATTTTTTTATAGCAGCGCCCTTTGGACCGCGGGAGAGAAGCCAGAGCAGTGAGGATCAGTGGAACAGCTATTTGAACTGGCTCTCCGGAACATTAGGTCACAGGCTCTGCATTTTAGAATTGGGGGTTGGTTTTTCGGCTCCCCAGGTGATCCGGTGGCCCTTTGAAAAAACAGCTCAGTTTCATTTAAAATCTTTTATGATCCGGATAAACGAAAAATTTCCCCAGCTGAGCTGTGAGATAAAGGAGCGGGGCATATCGGTGCAGAAGAATGCAGTGGACTGGCTGATGGAAGCAGAACAGGGGTAAGGGGAACTGGCTGAAGTGCAGAAGAATCGGGTCAGGAATAATAGGAGGGTGAAGGGATGGTAGCCATTATTGATTATGGGGCAGGCAATCTGCGCAGTGTGGAGAAAGCGCTGCGGTATTTAGGAACAGAAGCATTGATTACAGGAGATCCCCAGGAGATCCTGGCTGCAGATCATGTGATCCTGCCGGGGGTAGGGGCTTTTGGAGATGCCATGGAACATTTAAGAAGCTGCGGTCTGGTGGAAGTGATCCGTCAGGTGACTGCTCAGGGGACGCCTTTTTTGGGCATCTGCCTTGGACTGCAGCTTTTATTTGAGAAAAGCCAGGAGAGCCCCGGAGTGGAAGGGCTGGGGATTTTGCAGGGAGAGATCCTGCGGATCCCGGAAGGAGAAGGGCGCAAGATCCCGCATATGGGCTGGAACAGTCTTGCCTTTGATCATCCGGGAAGATTGTTTGCGGGTATCCCAAAGGGGACAGAAGTATATTTTGTTCATTCCTATTATTTGAAGGCAGCAGATCCCGGGATCGTGACTGCTTGTGCCAAGTATGGAGTTACGATCCATGCTTCCGTAGAACAGGGGAATGTGTTTGCCTGTCAGTTCCATCCGGAGAAGAGCAGTCGTTGGGGGCTAAAGATCCTGGAGAATTTTATCCATGTAGAAAAAACAGTTCCGGATTCCGGCAGAATAGAAGGGGAGGATGCAAGATGCTGAGTAAACGGATTATTCCCTGTCTGGATGTTCATGGAGGCCGGGTGGTAAAAGGAGTCAATTTTGTGGATCTAAGGGATGCCGGAGATCCGGTGGAGATTGCGGCAGCCTATGACCAGGCAGGGGCGGATGAGTTGGTATTTTTGGATATTACAGCTTCTTCTGACGACAGAAATACTGTGGTAGATATGGTCCGGCGGGTGGCAGAGACGGTGTTCATCCCCTTTACAGTGGGAGGCGGGATCAGGACTATCGAGGATTTTAAGGTCTTATTAAGAGAAGGGGCTGATAAGATTTCCGTAAATTCAGCGGCGCTGATGAATCCTTCTCTCATCAGTCAGGCGGCAGAGAAGTTTGGCAGCCAGTGCGTGGTGGTAGCCATTGATGCCAAGCGCCGTCCGGATGGGGGCTGGAATGTGTATAAAAACGGCGGCCGAGTGGATATGGGGATCGATGCAGTGGAGTGGGCCGAACGGGCCTGCAGACTGGGAGCCGGGGAGATACTGCTCACCAGCATGGACTGCGATGGCACAAAGGCCGGGTATGATCTGGAACTTACCAGGACGATCGCAGAACGTGTTCCGGTTCCTGTGATTGCCTCCGGCGGAGCGGGAACTTCGGAGCATTTTTATGAGGCATTGACGGAGGGCGGGGCAGATGCAGCCCTGGCAGCCTCTTTGTTCCACTATAAAGAGCTTGAGATCAGAGAGGTGAAGGAGTATCTGGCCGGACGCGGAATTTCTGTACGGCTGTGATCTCACGGAAGAAGGAACAGTTTCTTTGTAAACAGGTCTCCTGTTTTTGGGACATGGATGTGGGACGTGAGTGATAACGAATGGAGAAATCGGGCAGAAGTCTGTTCCGGGAAATCAGCGAAAAGGAGGAAATGGCTGTGGCAGCGATCAGCAATGACTGGCTGGAACCTCTCAGACCGGAGTTTTCCAAGCCATATTACGCAAAATTATATAAAAAGGTGAAGGAGGAGTATGAGACCCGTCTGATCTTTCCGCCCTCAGAAGACATTTTTAATGCTTTTGCACTGACACCTCTTCATGAAGTGAAGGTGGTGATTTTGGGGCAGGATCCTTATCACGGGGACGGACAGGCCCATGGGCTTTGCTTTTCTGTGAAGCCGGAAGTGGAGATCCCCCCTTCGCTGGTAAATATTTATCAGGAGCTTCACGATGATCTGGGCTGCTATATTCCAAACAATGGATATCTCACCAAGTGGGCAAAACAGGGAGTGCTTCTTTTGAATACTGTGCTTACGGTTCGGGCTCATCAGGCCAATTCTCACAGAGGAATCGGCTGGGAGGAGTTTACGGATGCAGCCATCCGAATCCTGAATCAGCAGGATCGTCCCATGGTATTCATCCTCTGGGGCAGGCCGGCACAGATGAAAAAGTCCATGCTGGATAATCCGAAACATTTGATTCTGGAGGCGCCTCATCCCAGCCCCTTATCGGCATATCGGGGATTTTTTGGCAGCAGGCCCTTTTCCAAAACCAATGCATTTTTGCAGCAGCGGGGCCTGGAACCGATTGACTGGCAGATTGAAAATATTCCGCATCACTAATCAGAAAAAAATACTTGAGCCTGCAGCTTTTGAAAGATAAGTCGGAGCTGCTGCAAAATATGGATCCCGTTGGAGTTTCAGTATGCTTTTTCGGAAAACATTACGTTTTCCGAGAGAGCCGATCTAAAACATCCAAGGAAGTATTTTGCAGCAGCTCTGACTTTTTTGTGATAAAAGGGCAGAGGCTGGGGATTCATCTGGCAGTATAACATTTTGATAAAAACATTTTGGATAATATTTTTAAATTATACTTGAAATTATAAATAAAATGTGATAAATTATAACTATCATTCTTGCACGTTTGTGCGTCAGGTGCATTTCGCACATTTTTTCACCAGAATACACAGCTACAAGTCTTACAGGAGACACGAGAAAGGAAGGGATTATTTGGAGTATCAGAGATTTTTAGAACAGATTACCGCAAAGATTCAGGCACAGGTAAGAAAGGGGACACAGGTATGGGTTTTTCCGGTACAAAAAAATAATGGGGTGTTTTTCGACAGCCTGTCTATTTTGGAGCAGGGTGAGACGGTTTCCATTGCCATTTATTTGAACAGCTATTACCGGGAATATCAGGGAGGGACCTCCCTGGAACAGATTACCCGGGAGATTTTGGACTGTTATCAAAGGGGGATGACGTTAGAGCAGCCGGATCTTTCTTCTTTTTTCGTGTCAGAGCAGGCAAGGCAGAGGATCGTATGCCGTTTGATCAATTACGAGAAAAATAAGGGCCTGTTTTCCAGGATTCCTCATCGGAGATTTTTGGATCTGGCTATTGTATATTACTATCTTTTGGAATGGCAGGAGCCGGGAGCTGCGACTATTTTGGTAAGCAATGAACATTTGAGAATGTGGGATATGGAGGAGGAGCTGCTGTATGAGACTGCAAGGAATAACACAAGAGCGCTGTTTCACTGGTATTTTGCCAGCATGGAAGAGCTGCTGGAAGCGGTGATGGGAGGGGAGACAGAGCATGGGGAGGAAACGCTGCCTCTTTACGTTCTTACCAACCAGGAGAAAAAATATGGTGCAGTATGGATGACAGAGCCTCAGGTGCTGGAAGATATCGGAAAAGTCCTTCAACAAGATTTTTATATTTTGCCCAGCTCTGTTCATGAATGCATGATTGTGCCTGACAACGGGGATCCCCAGGCTGGCATTTTACGGGAGATGGTGGAGGAGATCAACAGAGAACATGTGGCTCCGGAGGAGATCCTGTCAGATTCTGTTTATCGATATGACAGAAAGGTGAAAAAATTGACCCTGATAGAGACAGAAGGCGGGAGGCGAACGCTTGCAGGTCTTTAAACGGAGCAGGAGCCGGGGGAGCTTGACGGAAGATAGAGAAGAAGATCAGAAAGAAATCATTTTTGTGGGCCGCAGTTTTTTTGCAGGGAAGAGAGAATGAGGGATGATGCAGGAGGAGGGGCGGCTGCGGAGACAAGTGAAAAAGGGCAGAAAAGGAGAATGGTATGGAAAAAGAAAGCATGAATGGAAAAAAAAGGATGAAAAGCAGCCGGCTGACTGCCTTCTGTATGGCGGCAGTGGTACTTTTGACGCTGCCGTTGGCGTTGCCGGAATCATATGCACAGGAGAAAACCTGCAGGGTTCTGTTGTCAAAGCAGGAGGGAGTCCGCTATCAATATGAAGACAGCCATTTGGTTCCTGGAAAAGAGGGAGATTCAGGCTGGTATCTGGAATATGTACCTGGTGAGAAGGCGGAGTTACAGATCCTTACAGAGGGTAGATTGGAACGGGCAGAATTTTTCGGAGAAGGGCAGGAACTCTGGAATGTTTTTGAAAAGGAGAGGATTTCCTTTGAGATGCCGGATCAGGATCTGGTACTTTGGGTGACCTGGAGTCCGGAGGAGACCACGGAGGCAGTGCAGTCAGCTGCGGAAGGGGAACGGCTGCAGCTGGAAACAGCCCAAGGGTTTACGGAAGAAGGGGAGACCGGAAATCAGAAACCGGAATCAGAGCTGCAAACAGATCCGCAAATAGATCCGGAAGCGGTCACAGAGACGATACCGGAAGCAGAGACAGTCACAGAGGGAGAGCAAGAAACGGAGGCGGGAAACACTCCGGAAGCAGGAATGGAAACAGAGAAAGAAACCGAGGCAGGAGACGCTGCAGAAGCAGAGACGGAAACAGAGAAAGAAACCGAGGCAGGAGGCGCTGCAGAAACAGAGACGGAAACAGAGAAAGAAACCGAAGCAGGAGACGCTGCAGAAGCAGGAACGGAAACAGAGAAAGAAACCGAAGAAGAGAGCGCTATAGAAACAGAAACGGAAACAGACGCAGAGCAAGAAACGGAGGCTGCCAGCACTGCAGAGTCAGGAGAGGAGGAAGCAGCGCAAATCACTGCTGAGCCGGAGAGCAGCGGGGAGGAAGAAACAGAAACAGAAGGGGAGGAAAGGACAGAAGATCTGGAAAATGCGCAGATGCAGAATGGTTTTTATCATGTGGAAATAGAAGATTCGGAAACCTGCAGAGGATTCCTTTCCAGAGAAACGGGAGAATACAGAGCAGGGGAAATGGTCTATCTGGCCGTTGTTTCCCGGGGAGAGTTCCAGATACAGGCAGTTCATGCCAGGCTGCAGCCGAATGAGGCAGAGACGGAATCTGCGGAAGCTGCAGCTGCAGAAACTGTGACAGCAGAGTCGGAAGGTAAAGAGATTGTACTTACAGAGGTTTCTGAGGATGAGGCTGGGGAAGCGCAGGATTTGAAAACCCCGAATTTTCAGGGAGACCTGCACTTCCAAAGCGGCGCAGATGTGGGTTTGGAACAGGAAATACAAGTGTTTTTGGATGTTTCGGCGGATCCTTCCCTTTTTCCGCAGCCGGAGGTAGATGAGGATGCGTTGTTCTACAGTTTTTTGATGCCGGAGGGGGAGGTAAAGATTTCTGTTGAGCAGAAAGCAGAAGCTCTGGAAACTCCCAGGCTTTTGTCAGCAGCGTCCCAAGAACCCAAATTGGAGGAGCTGAAGCTGATTATCGGAGCGGCCAATATCGGTGGGCAGTTGGCCTGGGTTCCGGACAAGCTGAAGGATAAGGATGGTTTTTCCAATATTAAATATGTGCAGCTGAAGTTTAATGACAATACCTTAAAGAAGGTATTTGCCTACTGTCTTCAGCCTGCTATGCCGGGGCCTCCCGCCGGGTCTTACGATGCCGAAGATCTAAAGATTACAAAACTGATCGACGATCCGGCAGATCAGCAGAAAAAAACGTCAGCTCAGCGGCAGGGCGTGAGCAGCAGTGCCAAAAGTGCGAAGATGGCGAAAGCAATGTACTATCTGTACCGGGGGCCTGCCTGGGGGCGGGATGTCTCTGATGGAACAAAGACCTACAATTTCAGGGAAATGATGAAAAACGCAGGATGTGTGGATGCTGCCAGCGGAAAAGGCTTTGATATTTATGATGATTACTATTTTGTGACCCATATGGTGCTGTCCTACATATATCTTGGGCCTGGGGGAAAGTGGAATTATGCCACAGATGCTGCTGCCAATGCAGTGGGGCCGGCATTGAACAGTAAGGGTATCCGTCTGGTGGAAACTATTTCGGCAGCTATTGACAGACTGCCTTCTTCGGCAACTTATTTTTCGGAAGAACAGTTGGCAGCAGCCTATGATCCGGTATCAGGGAAACTGAAAACTCCGGAAATTATTTATACGGCCAATGAGGACAATGAGGCGAAAATCACACTTCCAAAGGGAATTGCGCTGGTGAATACAGCCACAGGACAATCTTTTACCGGCAGTGTGGCAATACCGGGGGGAACAAAATTTTATCTGCAGGCAGAGCCATCGGTGGCGGGAAGCAAAACTTATACCTTTAAGACCGCCTTTGCCACAGAATTTTCTGCTTATAAGATCTCTTTTACCAATAAGCAGGATATTGGTTTTGCCTATGAAGCGGGAAACAAGAGTCTTGCGATAACAGTAGAATGGCCCTCTGAAAAGATCATAGAGATCCAGAAGCGGGATCAGGATACCGGGGCATTCCTGCCGCAGACAGGGATGAGTTTTCTGGGAGCAGAGTATACGGTGTATAAAGAGGCTGCCTGCAAAAATAAGGTGACCGTCATTGTTACGGATGAAAAGGGATACGGAAGATCCCGGCGGCTTCCCATAGGAGATTACTATGTGAAGGAGACACGGGCGCCCAAGGGCTATCTTCTGGATGAGACAATATATCCTATTCTTATGGACAGCCAGGATGGAGTGGCAGCTTATCGGGTGGAATCAAAGGAAGAACCGGAACGAAAACAGATTGAGATCCAGAAGTATGACAAAGAAACCGGGCTGCCCAGTCCGGCAGACAGCAGTATGTCCTTTAAGGGAGCGGAATATACGATCTATGAGGATGCAGGCTGTGAGAAAACAGTGGAGACGGTCGCTTTAAACAGCCAGGGCTATGGAAAGTCGGGAAAGCTTTTGCTGAAGGATTACTATGTGAGGGAGACCAAGGCGCCCGCAGGCTATCTTTTGGATGAGACGGTACATTTTATCTCTATGAAGAGCGGAGATCAGGTGCCTGTTTATCGGGTAGAGTCAAAGGAAGAACCGGAACGGAAATCCATCGAAATTCAGAAATACGACAGGGAGAGCGGTGCCCCGAAACCCGGGAACAGCAGTGTATCTTTTGCAGGCGCAGAATACACCATCTATGAGGATGCGGGCTGTGAGAAAACAGTGGAAACGGTTGTTTTAAACAGCCAGGGCTATGGAAAGTCGGGAAAGCTTTTGCTGAAGGATTATTATGTGAGGGAGACTAAGGCGCCCGCAGGTTATCTTTTGGATGAGATGGTACATTTTATCTCTATGAAGAGCGGAGATCCGGTACCTGTCTGCCGAGTGGAAGCAAAAGAACAGATCATCCGGGGAAGCCTGGCGCTTGTAAAATATCTGGATGATAATGCCGATGAATCTGTGCTGCAGGACTGGTATGATTCCGGTAAATTGGCTGGGATTCGTTTTTGGCTGAGACATGAAGATCCTGCTGTGGCGGAGGTGTCTATTGTAACAGACCGGTATGGATACGCTTCCACAGAAAAGAAGGAGCTGGTCTGCGGAATCTGGCATCTGACAGAGGATCCGGCCACTACTCCTGAGGGATATCAGGGGATCCGGGATGTAAAGATTGAAATAAAAGAAGATGAGGAAGAAAAGCTGTATGTAGTAACCAATAAGCCTTATGAAGCATATCTGTGTATTCAGAAGCAGGACAAGGATACGCAAAAACAGATCACCAGAGGAAAGGCAGAATTTCAGATACTGGATCCTGAGGGGAGACCGGTACAAATGCCTACTTTTGACGGATATCAGGATATTTTTACAACCAATGAAAAGGGAGAGATCCATTTGCCCCGTTCTCTGAAAGGAGGCAGCTATTCGCTGGTAGAGGTAAAAGCCCCGGAAGGGTATGAGCTGGCAGATCCGATTCCTTTTACGGTGAAGCAAAATGCAGTATTTCAGGAGCCGCTTACCGTGGTTTGTCAAGATACGCCCAAAAAGGGCAGGATACAGGTACAGAAAAAAGACAGAAATACAAAGGAGAACTGCGGGGAAGGGTTTGTGTTTGAGATCACAGCAGCGGAAGATATTCTGGATGGAAGCGGAGCCATACGGATTGACCATGCAGAGGGAAAGGAAATACAGCTAAAAGCCGGAACGGTGGTTGACCGTATTACTACAGACCGGAATGGAAATTCTGTCAGCCGGGCCCTGTATTTGGGCACCTATCTGGTGAAGGAAGTAGCTGCCCAGGATTATTATGCTGTAAACCCGAAAGAATTTTTGGTAAAGCTGCAGGAGAAGCCTTTGGATCATGAAAAAAAGGCAGAGGGAACGTCGAACGGGAGGAGTAAAATAACGGAGGAAGGAAGCAGCGAGAGGGAAGAGATCCTGGAAAAAGTTGAAGTGGAGAATGAAAAAACGCGGATTGAAATTGAAAAGGTAGATGCCAGAACCGATCGCCCTATGGCAGGAGTGACGTTCCGGTTATGGGAGAAAAAGGATTCACGGAAGGGAGGAACAGGAACTGATTTTATCAAAAAAACAGAGGCGAAAGCAGCGCAGAAGCATGAAATAGAGAGGGAGGGTAAGGAGCAGGAAGATACAGAGGTAAGAGAGATCATCACAGATTCCAGGGGAGTGGGGATCTTTGAGAATTTAAAGAAAAATACAGTATACTGCCTTCAGGAGATCAGAACTTTGGAAGGCTATGTGACGGATCCGATGGTGTATGAAATAGAGGTACAGGCGGATGGAAGAATAGAGGGAGAGCCGGTATATAGGGTGAAGATAGCCAATGAGCCTAATGTGGCAGAGATTTCTAAACAGGATATTACAGGGGGCAAAGAATTGCCGGGGGCCTGTCTTATGCTTCAAAATCAGATGGGAAAGGTAATCTGCCAGTGGATTTCCGGCGAGGAGCCCTATCAAATATACGGTCTGCCTGCAGGTACCTATACGCTGACAGAGATTACCGCTCCGGACGGCTATGAGAAAGCGGAAAGTATTACCTTTACTCTTTCGGACAGCTTTCAGGTGGAACAGATTGTTATGTATGATGCTCCTGCAGAACCGGAGACAGAAGTATCTACAGAACCGGTTACAGAACCGGAGACGGAAGCGTCCACGGAATTAGTTACAGAACCGGAGACAGAAGCACTCACAGAACCGGTTGAAGAAACGGAAAAACAGACAGAAACCTCTCCAGAACCAGAAACACAGCTGGAGACGAAAAAGGAAACGGAGCCTGTGATTATTCCGGGAGGAGGAAGCTCTCCGGGAACAGGGGATGCGACACCGGTGTTTGGAGTGCTGTTTTTAGCAATCTGCAGTCTTGCGCTGGCAGCGGAAGAAATTCTGCGGAGAATGAAGCTGTAGATGCAGATGCTTCGTAAGATTTCAGGAACAAGAAAAACGTGAGAAAGCAGAGGGGAGAAACAGTTTATTTTCTGCTGATATCACAAAAGGGGCTATGGCAGCCTGAGTCTGATGATATTTTCTTGGATGATTTCTGTGGAAACCAGATGTTTTCTGCAGAAAATACGCTGAAAATACACCAGAAACAGCAGGCTGCCATAGCCTCTTTAAATTAATACTTAAAATCAGTAGAAACCGACAAGCCCTATGAGTTGCAATATCACAGATATTTGCAGGGCTGATTTGAAAAATTTGACAAAACAGTAGATTTAGTAGGTGTAATTTTCTACCTCTACCTTATCTACTTCCTGGAAGGGAGCCAGGGTAGAGATCATTTTAATAGGCTTGTCATAGTTGTTAATGCAGTAGTGAACTTCGCCGGGCTCAATGTGAATAAACTGTCCGGGATAGAGGTGATTTACCACGCCGTCTACGACAATGTCGATCTCGCCCTCAAGGATATAGAAGTTTTCTTCCATAATGTTGTGATAGTGAGCTTTAAAATCCTGTCCGGGCATAAACTGCACTACTGCAAAATTCATACGGGGACCTTTCATCAGATACTTTGGACCGCTGTCTTTAAAACGGTACTCTCTGTCTTTTTCATCAACAATATACATAATTCTTTCTCCTCTCAGATTTTATAATATGGAAATGAAATTCTGTTCCCGAAATACCTTGTATTATAAGCCTGGGGCAATCCACATGGGCTTAGTAAGGCCCTCATTTACCAGTTCCAGCTGAGCAGCATAGACCTTGCGCCAGGTATCATACATTTCACAATAAACCTTGTGGTTCTCCATGTTGGGAGTGAAACGGCGATCCCATTTTACAGTGCGCTTTGCGCCTTCTTCAATGCTGGAGTACAGACCGACTCCGTAGCCTGCCAGGATGGCGGCACCCAGAGCCGTAGCTTCCTTTACCACGGGAACTTTAACCGGCATACCCAGCACATCTGCCAGAATCTGAGACCAGAGAGGACTCTTTGAAGCGCCTCCTGCGAAAATTACTTCAGAGGGCATATTTCCGGTAGCTTCCTTTACCAGCTCCATATGGCCTTTTACCAGAAGAGCAGTGTTCTCCAGGATGGCACGGTAGAAGGTGTAGCGGTTGAACTTTTCCGGATCCAGTTCAAAGTTGGTGAAGGTGGGAGCCGCATGTTTCCAGTTGATAAAATTCATCACATCGCTGAAGGTGCACATCATGCCGTAGCAGCCGGCAGGAATCTTTTCTGCTTCCCGATTCATCAGATTGTAGGGATCTTCTCCGGTGGCTTTGGCCAGTTCCTTTTCTGCCTGACAGAAGCCGTCCCGATACCAGCGCATCACCAATCCGGGTTTGAAGGCCAGAGCTTCATATTGCCATACACCGGGAACTGCGTGGCAGTTTACCCGGACGCGGCATTCCGGATCCGTAGCGCCGCTGTCTGTGTTAAATTCATATTGCCAGAAGCTGCCGCCAAAGACAGCTGCCTGATTTGGCTCTGTGGCTCCCACACCGATGGTGCCAAGCTGACAGTCACCGCCGCCTACTACCACAGGAGTTCCTACGGCAAGGCCGGTGTCTGCAGCACCCTGCTCATTTACTTTTGCAATGACGCTGCCGCATTCCATAACCGGTGGGAAAATGTCATCCTTCAGGCCGCATTTGCGGGTGATGGAACCATCCCAGGAGCGGCTCTGCAGATCAAAGATTCCGGTGGTGGAACCATTGCTGGGCTCAATCGCCTCGACTCCGGTAAGCTTTTTGATCAGCCAGTCATTGAACATGCCGATAGCAGCCGTTTTTTCATAGACTTCCGGCATTTTTTCCTTTACCCATAAAAGGCGCGGCAATGCGCCCAGGGCGTAGGTCTGACCGCTTTTTAAATAAATCTCCTTTTCCATCTGGGGATCCATCTGGATCAGCTTGCCTACCTCATCATCACTGCGGGCGTCCACGTTGGCGCAGGCCCAGATTTCATTTCCGTCTTTGTCGTAAAGCACAATGCCCTCGCGCATACAGGTGGTGGAGACGGCCAGGACCTGCTCAGGTTTGATCTTCGTCTCTGTGAGAACACCCCGTACGCATTCACTGGCCAGTTCCCAGTTATGTACCCAGTCAAAATCCATACTTCCGGGATAACGGGGATCTTCTTTGTGTTCCCATTCTCTCTGTACGCAGCCTACCTGATTCCCTTCCGGGTCAAAGAGAACAGCTCTCACGCTGCCGGTGCCGGCATCAATCGCTAATAAAAATTGTTCAGCCATAAAACCCTCCTTATAAATAAAAAATATAAACTCTTTATAGTAAAAGATGTGTTTCCCAAATTATTCCAGAGCAAGTACCTGGGAGGCAGTGTCCTCATCGGTGATCAGGGTGTTCAAGTATCCGCCCTTTAAGGCTGCCAGGATAGCAGTCACTTTTGTTTCACCGGCAGCAACGCCAATCGTATTTCCCAAAGCTTTCAGCTTTTCCAGAGGTGTGCTGATCAGCCGGCCTTCGATATCAGAGGGAACCAAGTTCCCGTCCTTGTCAATAAAGTGGCAGAGGATATCCCCCACAGCCCCTTTCATGGACAGAAGAAGAAAATCGTTGCTGGAAAACATGCCATTATTTACGATCGTAGCATTTTCGTTCATTCCGCCAATGCCTACTACAGAAAGCTGAGCCAGGGTAGTCATGTTTAAAATCTGTTCTACGCTGGGCTCCCGCTCAATGGCCTGTACCATCTCTGCGCTTTTCATGAGAAGAGGAGCAGGGGTGAGGTATAGTCTGGCGTTGAAGATGTTGGAGCGGGTATTGGGCAGGTAGTAGTTGACGCCCCCTGTAAGGGATACCAGATTAACCGGATATTCTGAGGAATTGGACAGATGATTCAAGATCCGGCTGGTGGTATCGCCGTAGCCTATATTAATGTAGCTGTTCTGGTCGATCCGTTCGCACAGGTACATGGCAGCAGCCTGGGCGACTCCTTCATTGACATCCCGTCCGTCGATGGGGGAGGGAACCACGAAGGCATCTTTTAAATGAAAGCGCTGGATCAAATCCTGTTCAATCTTCATCCGGTTACTGTCATTTTCCCGGATGGAAAATCGGACGATCCCGTTTTTTCGCGCTTTGTCCAGCAGCCGGTTTACCCGCAGCCTTGGGATCCCCAGGTATTCACCGATCTCCTGCTGAGTAAAACCGCCGATGTAATAATACCAGGCAGCCTTTACCAGAAGGATTTCTTCATAGTCATAGCTATTGGTCATTTTGGTGCTCCTTGATAAAACAAAAGTTTTCTGAATAATCAGAAGTTCATTTCTTGAAAAAAGTGTACCATGAAAAAAAGAGAATGTCAATGGGGGCAAGGTCGATATTGGAGAAAAAACAGCAATAAAATATACAAAAAAAAAATTAAAAATACTTTTACTATAGAGAAATGCAACAAGAAAGATGGTTGACAAATGCTGCAAACTATCGTATAGTATTCTTAACATTATTTTTGAGTTGTAACATTTGTTGGAGGAGGGATGAATTTGCCAGCGAATGCGCTTTTAAACATTAAGAACATTTACAAGTCTTTCGGCATGAACGAAGTTCTTAAGGGCATCAGCCTTGATTTGAATGAGGGTGAAGTTCTGGCGCTGATTGGCGGAAACGGTGCGGGAAAGAGTACGCTGATGAAGATCATTATGGGTATTTATCAGCATGACAGCGGTGAGATCTATGTGAAGGGAGAGAAGGTCACTTCAAACAAGACCAGCGCAGCCCTTGCCAGTGGTATTTATATGGTGCCGCAGGAACCCTTGCTGTTTCCTAATATGAGTGTAGAGGAAAATATTGAGATCGGTTTTGATAAAAAGAAGGCCGAGCTGCACAAGGAACTGGTGGAGCTGATCGACAGCGTGGGGTGGAAGCTGGATCTTAACAGAAAAGCCAGCAGCTTATCCATAGCGGAGCAGCAGATGGTAGAGATTTTAAGAGGACTTCTGCGCCGGGCACAGATACTGATCCTGGATGAGCCCACCAGCGCCCTTACTTTTGATGAGGTGGAGAGCCTTTTCAAGAGTGTGGAGGAGCTGAAAGCAAAAGGTATCGGTATCATCTACATTACTCACCGTCTGGCAGAGGTGTTTGAGATTGCCACAGATGTGGCTATCATGCGTGACGGCAAGGTTCCGGTGAGAGGAAAGGTAAGCGAATTTACCAGAGAGATGCTGGTGAAGGGACTGCTTCCTCCGGATGCCCAGGAAAAAGAGAATACCATGAAGGCGCATCTGAAGAAGGTGGATTATACCCATTTGGAACCGGTGTTTGAGATACAGAAACTAAGCGGCTATGGTTTTACGGATATCTCATTAAAGGTCTATCCGGGAGAGATCCTGGGGTTGGCCGGCGTGGTGGGGGCCGGAAGAACAGAGCTGGCGACCACGATATTCGGAAAGGACAAGGTGCTTTCCGGAAAAGTGCTTTTGGATGGACAAGATATTACCGGCCTGTCTACAAAAAAAGTTATCGAGTCCGGGCTGAATTACGTTCCCGAGGATCGGCATTATCATGGGCTGTTTAAGATCAGTGATATTGCGGCGAATACCTCCAGCGCCATGCTGGCGGAATCGGCTATGGGAAAATTTCTTCTAAATCGGAAAGAAGAATACCGCATGACCCAGAAGTATATTGATGACTTCCGCACCAAGGTGACGGGACAGGATCAGCTGGTGGGAAGCCTCTCCGGAGGAAACCAGCAGAAGGTGGTTATCGGAAGATGTCTGTCCACTTCTCCGAAACTGGTGATTTTGGATGAGCCTACCCGGGGCATTGATGCTGCGGCCAGAGGTGATGTGTACTCCATAATTCACGAGCTTCGGGAACAGGGGGTAGCTGTACTTCTGATCTCTTCTGATATGGAAGAGATCGTGGAACTGTCGGATCGGGTTATGACGGTGTGCCGGGGACGGATCAACGGAGAGTTCACAGGTGATGAGATTAACCAGGATGCTTTAATGGCTGCTTCCTTTGGTATCACGAAAAATGCGGAGGTGGAAGCATGAAGAAACTATTAAAGGCCAGAGAACTCAGCAGTTTTCTGTTCCTGATCGCTCTGTTTTTGGTGGTGGGACTGATCAATCCCAGTTTCTTGAGTTCAGAGAACATTATTTCCTGTTTCAATGACAGTGTGGTGTACATCATCATTTCCGTGGGAATGGCCTTTGCCATTTTTATCGGAGAGATTGACGTCTCTGTGGGAGCAAATCTGGGCTTTACAGCTACTGTGGTATCCAGTATGCTCCGGGACGGTGAGAACTGGGCCTTTGCTTTTGCGGTGGGGATCCTTATTGGAGCGCTCATTGGTCTGTTCAACGGCTGGGGCGTTTCGGTTATGGGAGTGCCTTCCCTGATCTTTACACTGGGAACCAATGGCGTAATGCGCGGAATGATGTATGTATATACCGGAGGAGCCTGGGTGGAAAATCTTCCGGCAGAATTTAAACAGCTATATACAGTAAACCTGTTTGGAAATATCAGTGTGATCTTTGCTGTGACAGCCGTGATGGTGATTGTGGTACATATGCTTTTGAAACATACAAAGCGGGGGCGTTATTTCATTGCAGTGGGAGATAACCCGGCAGGAGCAGCGCTGGTAGGTATCCCTGCTACCCGGACAAAGGTGGCAGCCTATGTGATCTGCGGAGTGTTTGCAGCTATTTCCGGTATTGTTTTTTCTTCCAGAATCGGCTTTGTGACAGCTACATCCGGGAACGGATATGAGATGAAGGCTGTGGCAGCCTGTGTTCTGGGGGGGATCAGCTTATCCGGCGGTGTGGGCAGCGTGATCGGCGCTTCCATCGGTGCGGTGATTATGGCAAGTATCAGCCGCCTTCTGGTGTTTATGGAGCTGGGTTCTACCTATGATAATACCATTACCGGAGTGATGCTGATCACCATTGTAGTAGTAGATTCTCTGATGCAGAGGAGAAATGCGGAAAAGAACCGCAGGCAGAGATTGGCGGCGAGAACTGCCGAAGCAGGGGAAGGAGGAAATAATTGATCATGAATAAATCCTTTTCCGATAAGTTAAAGTATTTTCTGAAAAGCTGGGAAATGGTGCTGATTTGCATCATGGCAGCAGAATTTATTGTTTTCGGTCTTGCCAATGCAAAGTTTTTAAGGCCGGCGCTGCTGTTTAACAGTATGAATGACTTTATGTCGATCTGTATTATTTCCCTGTTTGTGACCTTTGTAATGATTACCGGGGGTATTGATATTCAGGCCGGTGCCATTGTGGGACTTACTTCCATTATCATTGGTGTTTCCTGGCAGGATTTTGGATGCAATATCTGGGTATCTGTTTTGATGGCAGTGGTTGTGGCGGCTGTCTGCGGAGCGCTTTCCGGATTTTTCATCGCTTACTGCGGTGTGCAGGCCATGGTGGTGACTTTGGGAGGAAGCTTCCTGTATGCAGGGATCGCCCTGCTGGTTTCCAATCTGGCTTCCACAGCAAGTTACCAGGGGATCAGCGGTTTCCCGGATTCTTTCCGGGTTCTGGCAAAACATAAATTTTTCGGGATCGTGCCCAGCCAGCTGGTGATCTTTCTGATCCTGGTAGTGATTGCATATATCCTGCTTCATCGGACGAAATACGGAAGACGTGTTTTTCTTGTAGGAGTAAATCCTGAGGCAGCTTCTTATTCTGGAATCAATACCCGCCTGGTGATTATGAGCACCTACATCCTTTCTGCTATCAGCGCAGCGATCGCAGGAGTGGTACTTACCTCTTATCTGGGGACAGCAAAGAGTGATCTGGGTTCCAACTTTACACTGAATATTATTACAGCAGTGGTGTTGGGCGGCACCTTGAGTACTGGCGGAAAGGGGAATGTGATCGGAACAGCGCTGGCATCCATGATCATTGGGATGCTCCGTTTCGGATTGCCGCTTTGCTTTAAGATTGGTACTCAATATCTGGATATCCCGGTGGGGATCCTGCTGCTGGTGGTAGTCGTGGGACGCTCTATGGCAGGACATTCTGTGACACAGAAGCTGATGATGAAATTCAAAAAATCAAAGGCTGCATAAAAATGATGTTTGGAGGATGACCTCTGACATAAATAGAAACTATATAATTTAAAGGAGGAAAAGAAACTATGATGAAAAAAGTGTTAGCTGCATCTCTGGTGGCATCCATGGTGCTGGGAGCAACAGGCATTTCTGCAATGGCAGAAAGCGTGGAAGGCATGACCGTTGCCTTCATCCCCAAGGTAACAGGAAACGCATTCTTTGAGTCTGCAAATGACGGAGCTCAGGAATTTGCTGAAAAATGGGGAATCAGTGTTGAGTACATGGGCAACTCTGTAGCTGGCGCTGCAGAGCAGGTGGAAGTGATCCATCAGGCAATCAACAGCGGTGTAGATGCAATCTGCATCTCTACAGTAGATGCGGCAGGCGTATCGGATGCTTTGAAAGAGGCAGCAGATATGGGTATCACTGTTTGTACCTGGGACTCTGACGCTAACGTGGAAGATCGTGCCCTGATGGTATCTCAGGGAACTCCTGAAGTTCTTGGAAAGATGCTGGTTGACATGGGTGTGGATGCGCTCACAAAGAGAGGTAAAGATCCTGCAGCAGATGCAATCAAATACTGCTGGCATTATTCACAGGCAACTGTTACGGACCAGAACTCCTGGCAGGTAGCTGGCGAAGCTTATATCAAAGAAACCTATCCCAACTGGGAGAACGTTGCTCCGGACAACTACTACAGTGAGCAGGATTCTGAGAAGGCCGTTAACGTAGGAGCAGCAGTTCTGGCTGACCACTCTGACGTTGACCTGATCATCTGTAATGACTCTACTGCACTTCCGGGACAGCTTCAGGCTGCTCAGAATGCAGGGCTGACCAAGGATGATATCACCATTACCGGTTTTGCTTCTCCGAACTCCATCAAAGAATTCTGCAAAGCAGGCGTTCTTTATGAGTGGGGTCTGTGGGACTGCAAGATCCAGGGCGCAATGGGCTGCTATGTAGCTGCATATCTGGCTGCTGGAAATGAAGTAAAAGTCGGCGATACTATCTCTATTCCTGAGATCGGTGATGTAACTGTTGAGCCGAACGACAGCATCTCTGAAGGTGCAGCTACCGGTGATGTGAATAACGGTGTTGTTCTTCTTCCGGAGCGTGCAGTATTTGATGAGACCAATATGGATGACTACAACTTCTAAAGGAATAACTTGTTATATTCCGCCTGATGGAATATAATGGAAGTGTTGCCAAACATGAAGCTGCCGCAATAGAATCATTTGGAGCACTATTGCGGCAGCTTTTTATGGATACTATATAGAGAGAAGAGAGGTAATAAAATGGCAGACAAAGATGGACTGAAAGTAGCAAAAGATTATCATGTGAACGTTCCTTTTGGAAATACAGAAGGATTTTATGTGAAGGGAGCCAATAATCTGGATTGGGGTATGCAGAAGCACCTTTCCAATATTTTTAACCCCAAGAGCGGAAATTCTGTAATGTTTGCATTTGACCACGGTTATTTCATGGGTTCCACCGCCGGTCTGGAGAGACTGGATCTGCTTCTTCCGAAGCTGGCTCCCTATGTGGATGTATTTATGGGTACCAGAGGTGCGATCCGTACCTGTGTTCCCCCTCAGATCACCAAGGGCATTGCTCTTCGGGTAAGCTCTGGTTCCTCTATGCTCAACGATGATCTGTCTCATGAGGTGGTGGCTGTGGATATCGAAGATGCGATCCGCATGAATGCAGACTGTATGGCAGTTCAGACCTTTATCGGAGCAGATGGGCAGCTTTCCAGCATTGATAATCTTTCCAGAACCATCAATGCGGGTATGCGTTACAGTATTCCTACCCTGGGCGTTGTGGCTGTGGGAAAAGATATGGAGCGCACAGACCGGTTCTTTAAACTGGCTACCCGTATTGTGGCAGAGATGGGTGTGCAGTTGGTTAAGACGTATAATTGCGACAACTTTGAAGAAGTAGTGGCAGCCTGCCCGGTACCTATCGTAGTAGCAGGCGGAAAGAAGCTTCCGGAGAAGGAGGCAATGACCCTGGCTTACACCGTTATCTCCAAGGGTGCAAAAGGGGTAGATATGGGACGTAATATTTTCCAGAGTGAGCATCCGGTAGAGATGGCTCAGACGATTGCGAAGATTGTTCATGAGGGCTTTACAGACAAGGAAGCATATGAGTTCTATCAGGATCTGATCCATTCATAAGGACAGAGGATGGGGCTGCTGCAAAATACTGATCCTGGTGGGGTTTCTGTGTAAGTTTCCGGGAGACCATGTTGGTTTTTTGGAAAATTGCGGAAAAAGGCGCCGGAGGAAGTGTTTTGGGGCAGCCCTGTTTTTATGGTGCAGAAAAGGTGGAGTTCTTTGTATCATAAAAACTCGTTTTTTATTTTGACAGGAAATTCCTGTCAAATAAAAAAGCAGTCTGTACAGGATCGCACATTGATCAGGAAGGAGAAGAGAGTTGTATACAGAGGTGATAAAAATGGTGCTGCCGGTGCTGGTGATGATCGGCATTGGCTGGCTGTGCAATAAGAGACAGATTTTTAATATGGAAGGTCTTCAGGGGCTGAAGTCTATAATTGGAAGCGTGATGCTGCCGGTGACGCTGTTTAACGCTTTTTTGACAGCGGAGTACGATCTCCGGGTTCTTGTGGTCTTTCTGGTGGTTTTTGCGGGATTTGGAGCAGCGATAGCTGTAGGTTTTCTGCTTCGGCCTTTTGTGAAACCTTATGGGAAATTTCTGCCCTTTCTTCTGGCAAGCGCAGAGGGAGGAATGCTGGGATATGCCCTGTATGGACTGATCGTGGGAAATCAGTCCGGTTTTGCAGCTGTGGATCTGGGGCAGACTGTTTTTGCCTATACCGTATGGCTGGGACTGCTTACCTCTGTGGACGGAGGCAAAGTGAGTGCAAAGGGATTGGCAAAAAATATGTTTTCGAATAAATGCTTTTTGGGAATGGCCCTTGGCATTCTGCTGGGAGCTGCAGGCCTTGGAAAATTGCTTTTGGCAAGCCGGGCCGGGGGCGTGATCAGCTCAGTGATTCAGATGATCACGGCTCCTGTGAGTGCCATGGTGCTTCTGATGGTGGGCTATGAATTGAATTTAAAACGAAAGCTCCTGGTACCTGTGGCAAAGACGATTCTTTTCCGTCTGGCAGTCATGGGGATCTTACTGGGACTTAGCAATCTGATTATCTTTAACCTGTTTCCATTTGATAAAGAACTGGAAATTGCACTGACGATCCTGTATTCACTGCCGGCACCTTTTATTATCCCGATCTTTTCTGATGTGGGGAAGGATGGGGAGTATGTGGCTACTACGTTATCTGTCCATACGCTGGTAACCGTTCTTCTGTTTGCGGGAATTGTGGCCTACAGTCTGGCATAAAACCGGGAGAAGAAGGGGGATAAAACCGGGAGTCAGAAAAGATTTGACAATATACACAATTTATGATATGATAAATAAAGTTTTGAGAGCGTTGGCTCTTAAAACGGAAAGCATCTGTAGCTCAGGGGATAGAGCAGCGGTTTCCGGTACCGCGTGTCGGGGGTTCGAATCCCTCCAGATGCGTTTTTTTGTATCATAAATTGTGAGTGTTGGAATCCGGGCAAGGAGCTGCCTCTCAGGGAGATTGTGCAGTATTTTGCGGGTTCTGAGCAGGGATTATTTAAAATTTTTGATGAAGCGGGGGGAACTGCTGATGTTGGACGATTTTAGGGAGTGGCTGTCAGATAATCTAAGATATATCCTGTTAGGCCTGGCTGTTGTGCTGATCGTGGTGATCGGTTTTAGCGTGGTGCGGCTGGTGACCTCCTCCTCGGATAAGAAAAAGCCGGAGGCTGGTAAGAACGGTACAGAGCAGGTGACAGAAGCAGTTACGGAGGGCGGAGTTCAAAATGAGACTGCCGCGCCGGCTGATGCTGATCTGGTGAAAGATGACACGGCGATCCTTACACTGATGAAGAGCTACTATGAAGCGGCAGCTGCCAAGGATACTGCTGCATTAAAAGAGATTTATGATCCTTCCGCCTGGAATGAGGTTGTGGAAAATGCGATTAAGAGCAATGTGATCGAGAGTTATCAGGACGTTTCCACCTATTCGAAAAAAGGACCGGTGGACGGCTCTTATGTGGTATACAATTACTATAAGGCAAAAGTCGCCAATATTGATACTTTGGCACCCAGCCTTACAGGGATGTATGTGATTACTGATGCTTCTGGAAAGCTGGTGATCTCAAAGAAGGATGCCACTCAGGAAATATCGGATTATATTGATACTGTGACCGCAGATGCAGACGTTCAGGCGCTGATGGCAGATGTGAACAGTCAGCTTCAGGAAGCTGTGGACAGCGATCCTAAACTGGAAGAGTTTTTAAATGCCAACAGCGGAAGCAGCGACAGTGACGGAGAAGGAAATTCCAATTCAGGAAATGTTGCAGGAGAGATGGTTTCTACCACAGAGCTTCGTATCCGTCAGGAGCCTAACACCAGTTCTGCTATCATGGGTGTGGTGACTACGGGAGCTGCTGTAACGGTACTTCAGGAGGTAGAGGACGGCTGGTGCCAGATTAGCTATAATGCCGGCTCTTACAATATTGAAGGATATGTAAAGTCAGAGTATCTGACTGCAGCAGGCGGCAGCGGAGCTGCGGATACCGGTACTGCAGATGCAGCGGCAGGAGGAGAGGATAGCGGAGCGTCTGATGCTGGCGCTGCAGCTACATCGACTGGCGGAGACGGCACAGGGGCAGCAGATAATACCCAGATTTAAGAAAAACGGATAAATCAAGAAAATCAGAAGAAAAGGATGGTTCCCAGGGGCTGTCCTTTTTGTTATCTAACAGGAGGAACATTCATGGAACAGGAAAAAGAAGGGGTGCGGATCAATAAATGGATCAGTGAAGCGGGAATCTGCTCTAGGCGAGAGGCGGACCGACTGATTCAGGCAGGCCGGGTTACCGTAGACGGTAGAAGAGCAGAGATGGGAACCAGAGTAAAAAAAGGGCAGAAGGTGCAGGTGGATGATCAGGCAGTCAGCAGGGAAAGGGAGTCGATCCTGCTGGCAGTAAATAAGCCTGTCGGAGTTGTCTGTACAACAGAGAAAAAATGGGGAGATCCTACCCTGGAAGAGCTGGTGAATTATCCAAAGCGTGTGTTTTCCGTAGGACGTTTGGATAAAGATTCGGAAGGCCTGATCCTTATGACCAATCAGGGAGACCTTTTGAATAAAATCATGAAGGCTGGCAATTATCATGAAAAGGAGTATGTAGTTACAGTGGATAAAGCCATTACCCCGTCTTTTCTGAAGGGAATGGCAAAAGGAGTTCCGCTGAAAGAGTTAAATACTGTCACCAGGCCATGTAAAGTGGAAAAGGCGGGAGACAATCGCTTCCGCATTGTGCTGACCCAGGGACTGAACCGTCAGATCCGCAGGATGTGTGAACATTTTGGCTATCGGGTAGTGCGTCTGGTGCGGGTGCGGATCATGAATATTGAGTTGGGAAAACTTCCGGCGGGAAAATATCGACATGTAAGCCGCCAGGAACTGGCAGTGCTGCTTAAGAGTCTGGAAAAATCTCAAAATAATACGGAACACCGATACGGAGAGAAAAAAATACAGGGAAGAGAAACCGGAAAAAGGCAGGGAAAAGATGGAAGCAGATAAGAAAAAAATTCAGCGGATGAAGGAACTGTCCCGCATCTTAAAAGAAGCAGGGAAAGCTTATTATCAGGAAGACCGGGAGATCATGAGCAATCGGGAATACGATGCACTTTACGATGAACTGGAAAAACTGGAACAGGAGACGGGCATGGTATTGGCGGGCAGTCCCACCGTCACTGTGGGCTATGAGGCGGTGGAGGAGCTTCCCAAGGAGCGCCATGAAAGTCCCATGCTCTCGCTGGATAAGACAAAGGATGTGGATACACTGAGAGCTTTTGTGGGCGATCAGCCTACGCTGGTTTCTTGGAAATTAGACGGACTTACTGTGGTGCTCACCTACCAGGGGGGGAGTCTGACGAAGGCAGTCACCAGAGGAAACGGAGAAATCGGCGAGGTGATCACTAACAATGCCAGGGTATTTCAAAATGTGCCTCTGACGATTCCCTACCAGGGAGAGCTGATCCTTCGGGGAGAAGCGGTAATCTCCTATGGAGACTTTGAGAAGATCAATGAAGAGATCGCAGATGGGGATGCCAGGTACAAAAATCCTAGAAATCTGTGCAGCGGTTCTGTGCGTCAGCTGAATAATGAGATCACCGCCAAGCGGAATGTGCGGTTTTTTGCGTTTGCCCTGGTGCGGGCAGAGGGCGTAGATTTTAAAAACTCCAGAAGAGAACAGTTTGTATGGCTGGAACATCAGGGATTTGATGTGGTGGAACATCGGATGACTACAGCAGAAACACTGGATGAGACTATCCAGTATTTTGCGGAAAAGATTCAGACATTTGACATCCCTTCGGATGGACTGGTGGCGCTTTACGATGATATTGCATATGGACAGTCTCTGGGGCGAACGGCCAAATTCCCCAGGGATGCCTTTGCCTTCAAATGGAAGGATGAGCTTCGGGAAACCAGGCTTTTAGAGATTGAGTGGAGTGCTTCCAGAACCGGTCTGATCAATCCGGTGGCTATCTTTGAACCGGTGGAGCTAGAGGGAACCACAGTGAGCAGGGCCAGTGTCCACAATTTAAGTATTATGAAAAATCTTGAGCTGGGCATCGGAGATCAAATTACCGTGTACAAGGCCAATATGATTATCCCTCAGATCGAGGAAAATCTTACCCGCAGCGGGACAGTAAAGATTCCTGACCGCTGTCCGGTGTGTGCAGGAGAAACTATGGTGAAGAACACCAACGGGGTGGAGACCCTGTACTGCACCAATCCGGACTGTCAGGCAAAAAAGATCAAAGCCTTTACACTTTTTGTAAGCAGGGATGCTATGAATATCGAGGGACTTTCAGAGGCAACTTTGGAGAAATTTATTGCCAGAGGCTTTATCCACAATTTTGCAGACATCTTCCATCTGGACAGCCATCGGGAGGAGATCGTGTCCATGGAAGGGTTTGGGGAGAAATCTTTCCAAAATCTTATGGACAGCATCGAACAGGCGCGAAAAACGACTTTGCCCAGACTGATCTACGGTTTGGGAATCTCCAATATCGGAAGCGCCAATGCGAAGGTGATCTGTAAGGCATTTCAGTATGATCTGGAAAAGATCCGCCATGCCTCAGCAGAGGAGATGGCCCTGATCGATGGGATCGGTCCGGTGATTGCAGGAACCATTGCAGAGTATTTCCAGGAAGAAAAAAGTCAGAAGGCTCTGGATAATTTGCTTTTGGAGCTGGAGATTGAGATACCTCAAGTGCAGGAGCAGGATCAGAAATTTGCCGGAAAGGTGTTTGTAATTACCGGAAGTGTGGAACATTTTGCCAACCGAAACGAGGTGAAGGCAGTGATTGAGGAGCGTGGGGGAAAAGTCACAGGCTCTGTGTCTGCCAAAACGGATTATCTGATCAACAATGACGCAGCTTCTGCTTCTTCAAAGAATAAAAAAGCGAAAGAGCTGGGGATTCCCATTATTACGGAAAAAGAGTTTTTGGCGATGCTGGAAGCCTGAGAGGGAGAATGCAGAGTTTTTCAGAGAAAAGAGAAGCTTTTTTAGAAATGATGCAAACGTCAAGAAGCCTTACAGATCTGGAAGAAAGCCGGGCTGCCGGTTTTTGACAGGTAAAGGAAGGTACAGATGCTGACAGGAAAGGACAGAAAAAGATATGCCGATTCGGGTACAGAATGATCTGCCGGCCAGAGAACGGCTGGAGCAGGAAAATATTTTCGTTATGGATGAGGGAAGGGCGGAACATCAGGATATCCGTCCTCTGGAAATTGTAATCTTAAATCTCATGCCATTAAAGGAGGAGACAGAACTTCAGCTTCTGCGTTCCCTTTCCAATACGCCGATCCAGGTGAATGTGACTTTTGTTCATGTGGCTTCCCATGAGGCGAAAAATACCTCTGCCAGCCATCTGAACAAATTTTATGAGAATTTTGAAGATATACGGGACAATGATTTTGATGGAATGATCATTACCGGTGCTCCGGTAGAACAGCTGGAGTTTGAAGAGGTGGATTACTGGCAGGAGCTGACAGAGATTTTTGAATGGACGAAGAGCCATGTCACTTCTACGATCCATCTGTGCTGGGGAGCCCAGGCGGGACTGTATTATCATTTTGGCCTAAAAAAACGCTCTCTGGGGAAAAAACTTTTCGGGCTCTTCTGGCACCGGGTGATGAACCGGAAAATTCCTCTGGTGCGGGGGTTTGACGATATGTTTCTGGCGCCTCACTCCCGGTACACGGAGGTTGCCAGAGAGGATATTGCGGCTTGTGAGGATCTGGTGATCCTGGCGGAGTCGGAGGAAGCAGGGGTATTCCTTGCCATGACCAGAGACGGGCGGCAGATCTATGTGATGGGGCATCCGGAGTATGACCGGATCACCCTGGATGGAGAATATCACCGGGATCTGGAGAAAGGTCTGAACATTGATCTTCCGAAAAACTATTATCGAGAGGATGATCCTGCCAACCGGCCGCTGCTTTTGTGGCGTTCCCACGCAAACAATCTGTACACCAACTGGATCAATTATTACGTTTACCAGATCACGCCCTACTCTCTGGGGAAAAGGTAGGAGAAAACTGCGGAAAATAGGTGTTTTTAAGGGGGTTACAGGGACTTTATTGTATTAAAATATTTATATAAAATTAATGTTTTTGTGTAATATAAATAATAATACCACCGTATAACGGTGGCGTTTGAGCAATGTTACAAATTAAAACATCATATAATAAAGCTATCAGATGAGATGAGGGGCTTCTGAAAAGCGTTCTAGCCTTTTCCCCCTATCTCACAAGGTATCAAGCCCCACCTCATCTGAAATAATTACATAAAGGAGGTAGCAACTAGCCCATTGCCTCCAAAAAAATGATACCACATTTTTTATGTTGTAAATAATGCGTATCTACTAGATTCCCTGATTTTGGAACTATATTTGTATTGAACCATTTTTTCACCGGAGCTTTTAGAATCGAATAATTCGGTTTCTGTACTTTTGTAGATCCTGTGAATTATTAACAAGCTCTACATTTTGTAAAAACCGAATTATTAGGCTCAAGCACATTTTGCAATGCGAATTATTTCTTTTTTGCATTATTGCCAGGGCAGTAGTCTTGATTACAATGCCAGTATCTACTAGATCCTCTAACTCCGGGATCATTTCTGTCAGGAGCTTGTAGTTATTAAGAGTATCGACAGAAATTCCTAATTGAGAAGCTAAATCGGGTTGAGAAATCAGTTCCGAATTATTCGGATTTGATTTTATTTCCTTACTTTTACGATCTTCACCATTATAAATCCCATAAATCTTCTTCAATTCCTTAATCATGAGTCCGATCTGCTTATCAGACCCGTCTACATTTCCACTCTGACGGAGATTAGTCTCCAGTAACTCCTGCAGTATCTGATCCTCGTTGTCGTAGGTATGTTTTAAGAGTGTTCAGAAAATTAGTACTCTAATTGACCAAAGTCAATCACCAGATCCTCATAGATCCCAGCCTTCACTGCATCTGCGAAGCTATAGTCCTCCGTATTTTCAGTTTCAAAGTTATACACTGTGATTCGTTGCTTGCTGGGGTCAACGATCCAGTATTCACGGACACCTGCGGTACGGTATTTGAAGAGCTTCGTAAAATAGTCCATGCGTTTGCTGCTGGGGGATACGATTTCAATGATCCAATCGGGAGAACCATTGCAGCCCTGGTCATTTAATTTGTTCTTATCGCAGATTACAGAGATATCCGGTTCCACGTAGTTGGTATCGTTCTCATTAAGGAATACCGCAAACGGAGCAGGATATACCTCGCAGGAACCGCCATTGCGTTTGATGTGGCTGTGAATGGTTGCATGGAGCTCGCTGAGGAGCTTTTGATGAGCCCGGCTGGGGGGAGCCATATAGTAGATTTTTCCGTCAATCAGCTCCGCCCGTTCGCCCTCCGGTAAGTTATAGATATCTTCTGTGGTATAGGTTTGGTCTTTTAATAACGGCATGGCAACACATCCTTTCATAGATAGTATAGGAGTGGTGCGAGGGACTTATTCGGCCTCCCGCTCCATACGTTCGTTTATTGCTTTTTTGATATAACTGTTTACTTTTTCGCCTGCAGCATCCGCAGCTGCCTTAATCTGTTCATATTTTTCTTTTTGAACGTCCAAAGGGATCCTTTTTAACTTTTCTTTGGCGTATTTCATGTTGTATTCTGTTTTACTTTGGCTGTATGTCAAGTGTCTACCTTCTTTCTTTTAATAGGAAATGCTAATCCCACTTTTATAAAAAAGTGTACCATAAAGTTAATACTATGTACATGTTTAAAATGCATAAATACTGCGTACATAATTTGTATAATATTTCTAATCTACAACGTACGAAGTGTATGATATACTGCGTACATGGTATAAAGCAGGAAACAAACGGATGCTTAAGGTATCGTAACTGTAGAGCGAGTGTTGAGGAGTACGCACAACGCAGGAAACAATAGCACACATCAGCCCAGCGGAATTCCTGCACAATAAGAATTAACAGCAATCATACAATTTATGACATGGAGCTGGCTGAGTGGCAGCGGATTCAAGATACGAATATAACGGGCGGATTTTTGTGCAGTAAATATGCGATTCCTGTGATGAAAAAACATAATTATGGACGGATTATCATGACAGCGTCCATGGTTGGCCAGCAAGGAGCACTGTTTGGTCAGGTTCATTATGCGGCCACAAAAGGTGCGCAGGTGTCTTTTGCAAAGACCCTGGCCAGGACGGTAGCCCTGGACGGGATTACGGTGAACTGTCTGGCTCCTGGAGTACATATGACGGAGACCTTGAATAAGATTCTGGTGGAGTCAGATCCTCATCGCATGGATACAACGATTGAACGGATTCCCATGGGTAAAATTGGAACTTGTGAGGATGTAGGTTATGCTGCTGTTTATTTGGCCTCCAAGGAGGCAGGCTATCTTACCGGAGTGACCATCGATATAAACGGTGGGATGTATATGCGCTGATGGGAAGAAGGAGAATTGAACTGAAAACGGCGTACGATCAGGCTTTGCTCAAGGGACTGGCCAAGATGCAGCAGCGGCTGTTTCATAATCGAATGAGAAATGGCATGGCAATTTCCGGAGTGTTGCTGATTGGAGCTGCGTTTTCCCTTCCAATTCCAGAGAACGTTTCTGTTTTGATGGTATTGTGTGGTTGTGGATTTCTCTACGGAGTGGATTATCCAGCTAGGGAAGCGGCTGCCGGTATGAAAAAAGTGTTGCAGGGAAAGTATCCGGTCATCGAATATGATTTTCAGGAGGAAGGGATACAGATCAGAAACGGCAGTCGGAAAGAATGGGTATCATATATCAGATTGACCAAGATTGGAAAGGACAGGCGCGGTATTTATCTGTTTTTAGAGGACGGATCCGGCTATGCAGTGATTACGGAAGGAATAGAAACTAAAAATCGGGAAATTTTAGAGGAGATGATCCGAGAAAAAACCGGGAAAAATTGGCCAGGATATAGTTTGATTTAAAAAGTCTGTGAGAAGTAGATGAGTTTCCGACATTTATTTCAGATGGTAACATTGATTAGGGCCGAAGTTTGATTCTAGGTGTTTAAAAATTTTTTAATATTAAGACTGGAAAGGTTCTTTTATGATAAACGAAATCATAGGAGGACCTTTTATTATGGGAAGACAAAAGAAAACCATATTCGTAACATTTATAGAAATAAAGGATTTTTGATAAGGGGAAAAGAAAAACTAGATTTTAAATTAACCCACAAGACTCTAATCCATATTTTCCAGATGATATCATGAGCTTTCAATATGCGTTTCTATTTAATGATTGCGATTTTGAGGGTAACGCTTATGGATTGCCCTATACAACCCTCACGATGGGAACGATATTTTTTGATTTTGCATAAATTTAACAGAAATATCTCTCAAATTTGACATGGCAATGTTATTCTTATTCCTATTATGAGAAATGTTAGCCCAAAAGGAGTGGGAAGATTTTCTCATAAGAATAGATAATGTATATGATCTAAAAACATCTTTGAGAAAGGAACTGTTGAGATGAAAGAAAACGAGAAGAATAAAAAAATGGGAAATAGTACAGGTTCATACATGAATTGGGAACTGTCATAGTTAAAGTTTAATGAGAGTGTGTTGAAGAAGGTGAAAAGATTGAATTATAAAGAGATACTGCAAAATGAGGAAGTAAGAACTTTTCTGAAGAAGGGAAATGATAATCTGGGAATCCTCGGGTATACGGATCATTCAGAAAAGCATTGTGCCATCGTTGCAAAACGGGCTGGCATGATTCTGACAAAGCTGGGATACTCCAAACATGAAATCGAACTTGCTGAGCTTGCAGGCGCAATGCACGATATCGGAAACGTGATTAATCGAAAGAATCATGGTGAGTATGGGGCGCTACTGGCCTATTCCATTTTAGAAAAACTGGATGTTTCACTGAGAGACAGGATAATCATTATGTCTGCCATTGGAAATCATGATGAATCTACGGGAGAAGCAGTTGATCCTATATCTGCCGCACTCATTCTTGCTGATAAAACGGATGTTAGAAGAAATCGTGTAAGAAATAAAGATAAGGCCAGCTTTGATAAGCATGATCGTGTGAATTATGCAGTTACCAGTGCAACAGTAAAAGTAAATGCACAAAAGCATCTTATTACATTAAATCTTCAGGTTGATGAAGACATCTGTACCATGTATGAGTACTTTGAGATTTTTCTTGGAAGGATGATGATGTGCAGGAAAGCGGCAGAGTTGTTGGGGACAAGGTTTAAACTTACAGCAAATGGAAGCAAGGTATTATAAAGAATAGCATATTTACCATGTCACAGAGATGCAGTCAAGCAAAACCAAAGGATAAGAGAGAAAACTGCTGTTCTTCACTTTTTTTCTGAACCTGCATATCCATAGAAAAAGAGACTGTGCTTCCTCTTCTTGGCATGATAACAACCAGGAAGTGCAGTACGCAAAGGGGCAGAGCTTTATGATGAAAATGGAGAGCAGTGATACTGGGACACTGCAGATACAGATTACCTCAGAACGGCAGAATCTTCCCATTGCCGGAGCAAAAGTGGACATTTCTTTTACCGGAGACCCGGATCGGATCCTGGAGGAGGTGACCACGGATGAAAATGGAAAGACAGAAACGCTTCGTCTGGGAACACCGCCGCTGGAGTATAGTATGGCGCCCTCGGAGCAGCAGCCTTATTCAGAATATACGCTTCGGATATCTGCAAGGGGATTTGAGACAGTTACGATAGCAGGTACACAGCTTCTTGCAGATCAGATGGCGCTGCAGACGGTCAGAATGCGTACCCTGGAACCGGAAGAAAGAAAAGATACCATAGTGATTCCCCAGCATACGCTTTATGGGGAATATCCTCCGAAAATCGCAGAGGAAGAAATCAAACCCATCCGTCAGTCGGGGGAGATTGTTTTGGATCGGGTGGTGATACCGGAATTTATCGTGGTTCATGATGGACCTCCCGCGGACCGCTCGGCTGATAACTATTACGTTCCCTATCGGGATTACATCAAGAATGTGGCCTCCAATGAGATCTATGCTACCTGGCCGAAATCCGCGATCATTGCCAACGTTCTGGCGATTCAGTCTTTTACGTTAAATCGGGTATATACGGAATGGTACCGAAATAAGGGATATGATTTTACTATTACATCCTCCACGGCCTTTGATCAGAAATGGGTCTGGGGAAGGAATTACTTTGAGAGTATTGAAGCGGCGGTAGATGAGGTGTTTGACAATTATCTGTCCAGGCCAAATGTCAGGCAGCCCATACTGACTCAGTACTGTGATGGAAATCGGGTCAGTTGTCCCGGCTGGATGACGCAGTGGGGAAGTAAGGCGCTGGGAGAACAGGGGTACGAAGCCATAGAGATCCTCCGTTATTTTTACGGGGATAGTATGTATATTAATTTTGCTGAGGAGGTCTCCGGAGTTCCTTCTTCTTATCCGGGATTTTTGCTGGATGTGGGAGCGGTGGGGGAGGATGTGCGGAAGATTCAGGATCAGCTGAATCGCATTTCTGATAATTATCCGCTGATCCCCAAGATTGCAGAGGATGGGATTTTCGGTGAGCGGACCCAGGAGGCGGTGAAGGTTTTTCAGTCCGTTTTCGGATTGCGTCAGGATGGGATCGTAGGCCCAAGAACCTGGTATAAAATTCAGGAAATCTATGTGGCAGTCACCAGAATGGCAGAACTGCAGTAGAGACGGTCAGGTTAGCGATGCGCGGCTGCGTGTTCAGAGCAGCATAATTTTATGCGATAGGAAAAGCAAGAACTTTTCTATCGCATAAATGCATAAAAAGGAAGATGGATCAGCTCTCCTTCTGAGAGCAGAGGGAGGCGGTAAGGCTGTCCGGCATTTTGGCATTTAGCCGGTAGTACTGCAGAAGAACGATGATCAGCAGTGCGATCAAAGCAGGAAGCAGATTCATGCAGCCGTTCATCATATTGAAGGCGGCTGCGCTTTGTTCCAGATTAGGGATGTATCCGGCAAAGGAGAGCAGCAGGTGCAGTACCAGAGGGGCCAAAAAGCCTCCCAGCTTCCGCATGAAGCTGAGACTGCCGTAAATAAAGCCGTCTGCCCGGATGCCGGTGTGCTCCTGCGTGTGGGCAACAATGTCAGGAAGCATACTCCAAAGCATGCCATTGGAGATACCGTTGCCTACCGTTCCGATCCACAGAAAAAACAGAAGCAGAGGCCAGTCTGCAGTGGGTGTGATCAGGTACAGAAGGACTCCGGTAATAAGAACCAGAACATAGCCAAAGCTGCAGAGCAGATGTTTTTCCCGGAACAGTTTCAGAAATCTTGGGCCCAGGATCGCAGTGATTCCCAGTGTACAGCCGCTTAGAAGCAGATAGAAAAGGAAAAGGCTGGGCTTTTGTACCACATAAGTAAAATAGAAGGAGCTGGTCATTGCCTGACCGTAATTGAGAAAGCCGAACAGAAACACTCCCAGGAGGGTGATGATAAGAGGCAGGTTATTCTCAGTCATGGAAGAAATCATCTTAAATCCGGGTCTGGAGATCGTTGCCGATAATCGGGGCTCCTGAATGAAAAAGCAGGTAAAGAGACTGACCGGGAAGAGAAGAAGAGCCAGAAACTGGTGAACTCTTTCGTAGAGAACCAAATTCTGTACCGCCATGGTTGCAGGATCGCAGATCAGAGAAAGCAGGCCTAAAACCAGAGTGCAGCTGAAAGCGGAGATGGATAATCTCCGGCTGATCAATTGGCATTGTTCTCCTGAATCCTGACTGATGCAGGAGTGGAGTCCTCCGAAGGGGATGCTCCACATGGAGATCAGCAGGATCGCCAGGGTATACAAAGAACATGCCGGAAAAATTCTGGATCCGTGGGCTTCCCTGGAAGCCAGTGAGAAGAAGACCAGCAGGATGGGCAGCAGCAAAAGAGTGCTGATCAGCATCCAGGGCCGGTAACGTCCCCAGCGTGTAATGGAAAGATCGCAGACAAGCCCCATAAGCAGATCAGATACAAGATTTACAATGCAGGCTCCACCCAGAATAAAAAGAAACTGAAAACCGGATAAATGGGCTGCTGATATCAGGTAAAAAAGAAAGTAGGAATTTACCAGCAGCCAGGTCAGGGTCATGGGAATACCTCCCAGTGAAAAAGCGGCTTGCTTTCTGATAAATTGTTTCATGTAATTCTTCCTTTGCTTGGTAGTATTGGATAGGGATACGAAAAATATTAAAATCAGATATCTCCGGAGATTATACTTGCTATAAAAGTGAATCTAAGATATGATAACTATAACACAGGAAAAGAAAAACGGATAATATCTGTTATTTATGAAACTATCATTCCTGCCGGTTATGGCAGGAAAATGCAGCTTGAAAATCTGGAGGGCGCCATGAGGTTAATGCAGTTGGAGTATTTTATTAAAGTGGCAGAGTGCGGGTCGATCACTAAGGCAGCACAGGAATTATATTTAAGTCAGCCCAGTTTAACCAAAGCCATCTCCAATCTGGAAGCGGAATACGAAATCCAGCTTTTGGAGCGCACCTCCAAGGGGATCACAGTCACACCCCGGGGAAGAGATTTTCTTGAATATGCCAAAAATGTTGTGACAGCCAAGAGAGCGCTGGAGCATGTATTTTTGGGCGGTCAGAGCAAAGAACGTCTCAGACTGTATGTTGCCAGTCAGCAGTTTGATTTTCTCTATCCCATTGTAGAGGAGCTTTATCAGACCTATTCCCACAAGCCGGTATACATTGATCTGGAGGAGACGGATCGGGGAGAGATCATTAATCGGGTATGGAACCGGGATGTGGATCTGGGTTTTCTGGTTTTATCCAAGGAGGATACTAAATATTTTAAACAGGAACTGGAGGACAAGGCGCTGGAGATACACACGCTGGATACTTCTACGGTCTATGTCAGCATGTGTGCTTCCTCTCCATTATACGAAAAAGAAAGGATTACGGTGGAGGATGCGGCTTCTCAGCTTCATGTGGTGCTGGATTGGGAAAAATCCATGCGGAGGGAGCTGTTTTCCGGTCATTTGAACCCAAGTATGAAAGGGGATCATCTGATCTTCTGCAATAATATCCGGGCCTGCGTCTATTTTATGAAGCATATGGGAGCGATCTTATATACACCCAAGTGGGTGCTTGGGATGCTGAAGAAGGAGCAGGTACGCTCAGTACCGCTGGAGTTTCCGGATGGGGAGCGGTATCCCCTGGTAAACCGCCTGGTGTGGCTGAAGCGGGTCAATGAGGAACTGAGCGAGGCGGAGAAGCTGTTTGTAAACAAAGTGAAAAAAGCATTGCTGCAGGGCATCTAGCAGCGGCACTACGGGATATTCTTCTGATACTGTTTGGGAGAATATCCCGTATTTTTTTTGAAGGCAGAAATAAAATAGTTATAGTCCTGAAAGCCGCAGGCAGCAGCCACCTGGGCGATGGTCCAGTCCCGGTGTTCTGCCAGCAGTTCTTTTGCTTTTTTAATCCGCAGATTCCGGATGTGTTCTGCTACGCCAATGCCGTAGGTGCTGTTGGTGATCTCATAGAGGTAGGTCTTTCCAATAGAAAACTGACGGCAGAGGGCAGGAACACTCAGATCTTTGGTGAGATTCTGGAAGATATATTCATCAATCCTGGTATGAAGATCCTCCTTTTTCAGGATTGCCAGACGCTCATTGCACAGATAGGAGGCAATGGCCTCCAGGATGTGACAGGCAGCCAGCACATAGTTTTCTGTGAGAATGGGCCGTTCCATGCAGGCCTGGCGTAGCGCTTTCCGGTCGATCTGATAGTCTTTGCACAGGCTGCTTATGACCTCCCAGCCCTCCTGATGGCTCTGATAGGTGAAAATGTTTCCCACGATGATATAACCTACGATCATCTCTCCCATGAAGATAGGGGTGCAGGCTTCCATCAGACCGGCATGGCACCGGTAAAAATGAATCCTGTGTTTTTTTGCTGCAATCCTGCAGGATTCCCGGTCGCAGGATCTGCATCGGGAGCCGGCCTCGGGATCGGTGCGGATCAGGCGGCAGAAGGAGGGAAGCTCCTTGGGGTAGGGAAAAATTTCTTCGTACTTTTCGTTGAACAGGGAAATGTGGATACCGGTGAGGGTATAGAAGTCCTGGAAAAGAGGACCCAGTTTTTCGAGATCAAAGGATGAAATCATGACAGCAGCCTCCAAATACGAACAAAATCAAAGCTTTTAAACAAATTAGCTCTATACGAAATGAAAAAAATAGGATATGATTAATTTAACATAAACAGAAGTGAAAATACAGGATTTTTCACGAAAAAGGGTTAATTTTACAAGGAAAACATTGGGAGGTAGCAAAATGAATCTGGAAGCATGGAAAAAGAAGCTGAGCAGCGGCGGTCTGGACGGGATCATGAAACATCTTTATGGAAAAAAAGCGGACGAAAACAAAAAACGTTATGAGGATCTGCTTAAGATGTTTGAGGACACCTTTGGGGATGATCCGGAGATTTCATTGTTTTCAGCACCGGGCAGAACGGAAATCGGGGGAAATCATACAGATCATCAGCACGGCCGTGTACTGGCAGCTTCAGTGGATATGGATATGATCGCCGCAGTGTCCCTGATCAATGAGAAGGAAATCTGCGTGCAGTCAGAAGGATACCCGCTGTGCAGGATCTCACTGGAGGATCTGTCTGTGCAGGAGGCAGAAAAAAATTCTACTGCAGCCCTGATCCGGGGAGTTGCAGCCCGGTTTGTGGAGCTGGGATGTAAAGTGGGCGGTTTTCGTGCCTGTGTAAAATCCAGCGTGCTTCCCGGAAGCGGCATCAGTTCCTCCGCAGCCTTTGAGGTGCTTATTGGAAATATTGTGAATACGCTGTTTTTTGAAAACAAAGTATCTGCTGTGGAGATTGCTCAGATCGGTCAGTATGCAGAAAATGTGTATTTCGGAAAACCCAGCGGACTTATGGATCAGACGGCATCTTCTGTAGGCAATATGCTCACCATTGATTTTGAAGATACAGCTCATCCGGTGGTGAAGAGACTGGATATTGATTTTGAGAAGTCCGGTCTGGCTTTGTGCATTATTGATTCCGGAGCGGATCACGCAGACCTTACAGATGAATATGCAGCCATTCCCAATGAGCTGAAAAAGATCTGCCGTCTTCTGGGAAAAGAATTTTTGCGGGAAGTTCCGGAAGAAGACTTTTTTGCTGCGCTGCCCAGGATCCGGAAAGAGGTGGGAGACCGGGCTCTGCTCCGCGCCATGCATGTATACCGGGACAATGAGCGGGTGGCAAAGCAGGGGAAAGCACTGGAAATGGGAGACATTGACACTTTCCTGAAGCTGGTAAAAGAATCTGGTCAAAGCTCCTGGATGTATCTTCAGGATATCGTGCCCTGCGGAAGCACTGCCCATCAGGAGATGGCCATTGCACTGGCTATGTGTGATAAACTGCTGACAGGCAGAGGCGCTTACCGTGTTCACGGAGGCGGATTTGCAGGAACGGTTCAGGCATTTGTACCGGCAGAGATGCTGGAAGAGTTCCGGGCCGGCATTGAGGCAGCCCTGGGAGAGGGAAGCTGCCATGTCCTTTCCATTCGTCCGGTGGGCGGGCTGGAGATCCAGGCCGAATAGGTGTTTCGGCTGAGCCGGTTTACGTCATTTGGCAGAAGTGTCAGGGATCAGAAAATAAAGCCGGATAACCAGGCTTTAAAGTACAGTAAAAGTGTTATAAATTACAGCAGAAAGAAAAGATAAAAAGGAATTGGACAAGAAGGATCGCGCTGCAGATCATGCAGCAGAGGCAAAATGCCCGGGATCAGTCAAAACAGGGGGAGGCAGGAGCCTTCCGGAAAGGAGCATACAATGAGAATTTTAGTGACAGGCGGTGCAGGATACATTGGAAGCCATACCTGCGTGGAGCTTTTGGAGGCAGATTACGAGGTAGTGGTAGTGGACAATCTTTACAATGCCAGCGAGAAGGCTCTGGAACGAGTGAAGAAGATCACAGGAAAGGATCTTACCTTTTATCAGGCAGATATCTGCGACCGTCAGGCTATGGACAGGATCTTTGAACAGGAGAAGATCGATGCAGTGATCCACTTTGCCGGACTGAAGGCAGTGGGTGAGTCTGTGGCAAAGCCCATTGAATACTATCAGAACAATATCGCAGGAACTTTGACTCTCTGTGATTCTATGAGGAGCCATGGAGTGAAGAACATTATCTTCAGCTCCTCTGCCACTGTTTACGGAGATCCCGCTTTTGTCCCCATCACAGAAGAGTGCCCCAAGGGAGTGTGCACCAATCCCTACGGCTGGACCAAGTGGATGTTGGAGCAGGTGCTCACAGATATCCAGAAAGCAGATCCGGAATGGAACGTTATCCTTCTGCGTTACTTTAATCCCATCGGTGCCCATAAGAGCGGCCTCATCGGGGAGGATCCCAAGGGTATCCCCAATAATCTCCTGCCCTATGTGGCGCAGGTAGCCATCGGCAAGCTGGAGTGTCTGGGCGTGTTCGGAGATGACTATGATACACCGGATGGAACCGGCGTAAGAGACTACATTCATGTGGTAGACCTGGCAAAGGGACATGTGAAGGCGATCCAGAAGCTGGCAGACAAAGAGGGTGTGAGTGTATACAATCTGGGAACCGGAAACGGCTACAGTGTGCTTCAGGTAGTGGCAGCCTTTGAAAAGGCCTGCGGTCATGCCATCAAGTATGCGATCAAGCCCCGCCGTGCCGGAGACATTGCAACCTGCTATTGCGATCCTTCCAAGGCAAAAGCAGAGCTGGGATGGGAAGCAGAGAACGGCATTGAGCAGATGTGTGCCGATTCCTGGAACTGGCAGCAGAAGAATCCCAATGGTTATCAGGAGTAATGGAAGGTACCAGGGAAACGGTAAGAAAGAAACAGTGCGAAATAAGGCAGAAGTAAAACAGAAATAAGACGGGAAGATAAGAGCTGCTGCAGTCTCTTGCTTCCCAAAAGGAGAGGAACGCCGCAAGGTGCTGTTGATGCGCCTGCGGCGTTCCGTTGCGTCAGAGCTGCGATAGGGAGATTACAGTGCTGCCTCCCTGCCTTTTGCGGTGTAAGAAACAGCTTCAATCTTATAGACCGCAGTGCGGGCGAGGACAGAGGGAGAGAAGGTCTTTGCTGCTATCCCGTAATGACAGAGGAGTTCACGCAGCAGGAGTTCTTTCTCTTCCTCCTTGGCAGGAGATATCAGACCCTGTCCGATGATGCTCCTGTAGGCAAAGCTGGCTGTGCAGGCCTCTGCTCCGGCAGGTGGGATCAGCTGATGGCTGCAGTCTGCCTCAAAGGTTACATGAGGATCTGCCGAAATGATTTGGTGCTTCTCCCCTTCTTTGGCACCGTGGAAAAATAAAGTTAAGCGCTGTCCATCCATGTTAAATCCGAAGTTTACCGGAAGTATATAGGGATAGATCCCATTGTTGAAGGCAATGCGCAGAACCCTGGCCTGTTCTAAAATCTGTCGGATCTCGGCAGGATTTTTGATCGCTCTTTCTTTTCTTCGCATAATAATCCCCCTTTTTTAAATGTATTATAGCACAATCCTCAGTGGAGGGAAGTCTCTGTTTTTAAGGGCTGATTTCGGAGACAGAGCGAAAGGCAGGGACAGGTTTTCCGGATTTGTGGTTGAAATTCCCCGGGGTTTATAATAGAATGAGGATGCCAGGTTCCGTCAGGGAGGTCTTTGCGAGGGAGCACAGGCACTTGTAAACGGAGCCGGGAACAGAAAATAGGAGAAGCGCAGGATTGCGGAACACCCAGGAGAAAAGAGAGGAAACGTATGCGTTGGAATAAATTTCGTTTAAAAACCCTGTCCAGTGTGGAGGATATTGTGATTTCCACCCTGGCAGAAGCCGGAGTAGAAGGCGTAGAGATTGAAGATAAAGTGCCTCTGACAGAGGAAGATAAGCAGCAGATGTTTGTGGATATTCTTCCGGAAGGGCCGGAGGATGACGGCATTGCCTATCTGAATTTTTATCTGGAGGAGGATGCGGATAAGGAGGCAATTTTATCCAGAGTAAAAGAAGAGCTGGAGGAGCTTCGCCAGTTTATGGAGATCGGAGAATGCACCATAGAAGAGTCTCAGACAGAGGATAAGGACTGGATCAATAACTGGAAGGAGTTTTTTCATCAGTTCTATGTGGATGATATTCTTATTATCCCTTCCTGGGAGCAGATGAAGCCGGAGGATCAGGATAAAATGGTGATCCACATTGATCCGGGCACCGCTTTTGGCACCGGAATGCATGAGACGACACAGCTTTGCATGCGTCAGCTGAAAAAATATGTGACCGAGGATACAGAGCTTTTGGATGTGGGAACGGGAAGCGGGATCCTTTCTATTGTGGCACTTAAATTGGGGGCCAAGCATGCAGTGGGAACGGATCTTGATCCCTGTGCCATCAGTGCTACGCGGGAGAATCTGGAGGTCAATGATATTCCGGAGGGAGCCATGGAGGTAATGATCGGCAACATCATTGATGATTCAAAGGTGCAGGAAGCTGTTGGCTATGAAAAATATGATATTGTGGCAGCCAATATTCTGGCAGATGTTCTGGTACCTCTGACCCCTGTGATCGTGCATCAGATGAAAAAGGGAGGCATCTATATTACCTCCGGTATCATTGACGAGAAGGAAGAGACTGTGGTGAATGCAGTGAAGGAGGCCGGACTGGAAGTGGTGGAAGTAACCCATCAGGGAGAATGGGTGTCTGTCACAGCCAGAAAGTGACCGAAGCAGCTTCACTGATCCAAGGAAGCAGTTAACAGAGATAAGGAGCGGATATGTATCATTTCTTTGTAAAACCGGAGCAGATCGGGGAACAGGAGATTTTTATAGAAGGACCGGATGTGAATCATATCCGGAATGTACTGCGGATGCGTCCGGGAGAGCAGGTGCGTCTCTGTACGGGGCTGGACAATAAAGAATACCGCTGTGAGATCACCGTATTGGGAGAGGAGACGGTGAGGACGCGTATTTTGTGGAGCGAGGAGAGCGGTGTGGAGCTGCCTTCAAAAATCTATTTGTTTCAGGGACTGCCAAAGAGCGATAAGCTGGAGCTGATCATCCAGAAAGCTGTGGAGCTGGGAGTGTATGAGATGATTCCGGTGGCTACGAAACGGTCAGTCGTGAAGCTGGATCAGAAAAAGGAAACAGCCAAGCAGAAACGGTGGGCAGCTATATCCGAAAGCGCAGCCAAGCAGTCTAAGCGGCTGCTGATACCCAAAATCGCACCGGTAATGACCTTCCCGAAGGCGCTGGAATATGCAAAAGAGCTGGATGTAAAGCTGATCCCCTATGAGCGGGCTGAGGACATGGAGCGTACCCGGGAGATCTTCCGCAGCATAGAACCCGGTCAGTCTGTTGGGATCTTCATTGGCCCGGAGGGGGGCTTTGAGCCAGAAGAGGTGGAGCAGGCTCTTGCTCAGGGAGCACAGGCTATTACTCTGGGACGAAGGATCCTGCGGACAGAGACAGCGGGCATGAGCGTTCTTTCTGTGCTGATGTTCCAGCTGGAAAACCGGTAATGGAGCAGTGCGGAAGCGTGAAAATAGAAATACAGCAGTAGCTGGGTCTGATATGTTTTGCTGTCAGACCAGATAGAGGGAAAAGTATGGAAGCGTATTTAGATAATTCAGCCACTACCCGGTGCCTGGAGAGCGTTCGGGATGCAGTGGTAAAGACGATGATGGAGGATTTTGGGAATCCTTCTTCCAGACATAAAAAAGGTGTGGAGGCGGAGCGGTATCTTAAGGAAGCAAGAGAGACCATTGCAGCTACTCTGAAGGCCAGTGAAAAGGAGATCTTTTTTACCTCCGGGGGAACAGAGTCTAACAACTGGGCCATTCTGGGAGGAGCGCTGGCAAATAGGCGGGCCGGAAAGCATGTGATCACTACGTCCATTGAACACGCTGCAGTGATCCAGCCTATGATGTATCTTCAGGAGCTGGGATTTGAGGTGACGTATCTGAAGGTGGATGAGAAGGGGCACATTGATCTGGAAGAGCTTCGGCAGGCGCTTCGGCCGGATACGATCCTGGTGTCTGTCATGTATGTAAACAATGAGATGGGAGCGGTGGAGCCGATTGAGGAGATCGGCCGGATCATAAAAGGTTACCGTCCGGAGATCCTTTTTCATGTGGATGCCATCCAAGCCTATGGAAAGTACCGGATTTGTCCCAGGCGTCTGGGAATCGACCTGCTTTCCGTCAGCGGCCACAAGATCCATGGACCCAAGGGCGTAGGTTTTTTGTATGTAAAGGAAAAGACCAGGCTCCGTCCCTTTATTTTAGGGGGTGGACAGCAGAAGGGGATGCGCTCCGGCACTGATAATGTGCCGGGGATCGCAGGGCTTTCTGTGGCTGCCAAAGAGGCTTATACAGATTTTGAAAAAAAGCGGGATCACCTTCTTCGGCTGAAAGAGCATTTTATGGAGGGGGTTTCAGCACTGCCGGATATCAGGATCAACAGCGAACCTGGAGAGGCGGGAGCCCCCCACATCGTCAGTGTCAGCTTTCGGGGGGTGCGAAGCGAGGTGCTGCTTCACGCTTTGGAAGAGCGGGGGATCTATGTGTCATCCGGTTCCGCTTGTTCTTCCAACAAAAAGCTGCCGGTAAGTCCGGTATTGAAAGAAATTCATCTGGAGCAGGCATTGCTGGAGACCACCCTGCGGTTTAGTTTTTGTGAGCAGACTGCGGAGGAAGAACTGGATTACTGTTTAACAACACTGGGAGAGCTGCTGCCCATACTGCGCCGCTATACCAGACATTAGGAGGAGATATGTTTAAAACATTTTTGATCAAATACGGGGAAATCGGCATTAAGGGAAAGAATCGCCATCTGTTTGAAGCAGCTTTGGTGAATCAGATCCGCCATGCCCTGGAGCAGGTAGAAGGGACGTTTACTGTGCAGCGGCAGCAGGGCAGAATTTATGTGGATGCAGAAGGGCTCTATGATTTTGAAGAGACAGTGGAAGCGCTGCAGAGAGTCTTCGGCATTGTAGGAATCTGTCCGGTGATGAAGGTGGAGGACAAGGGACTGGAGGAACTGGGAAACGATGTGATCGAGTTTCTCTCCAGAGTCTATGATATGGGGAGTCAGACTTTTAAGGTGGATACCAGAAGAGCCAGAAAAAGCTATCCGGTAGATTCTATGGAAGTGAACGCCTACCTGGGAGGCAGGATCCTGGATGCGTTCCCGGGTGTATCGGTAGATGTACACAAGCCGGAGCTGATGCTTCATGTGGAGATACGAGAAAAAATTTATATTTATTCCCGCATCATCCCGGGACCGGGGGGAATGCCGGTGGGAACCAATGGAAAGGCTATGCTGCTTTTATCCGGGGGAATCGACAGCCCTGTGGCCGGCTATATGATTGCCAAGCGGGGAGTGCAGATAGATGCTACTTATTTTCACGCGCCGCCTTATACCAGTGAGCGGGCAAAGCAAAAAGTGGTAGATCTGGCAAAACTGGTGGCCAGATATTCCGGTCCCATCAGGCTGCATGTGGTGAATTTTACAGATATTCAGCTTTATATTTATGATAAATGTCCCCACGACGAGCTGACGATTATCATGCGCCGTTATATGATGAAGATCGCAGAGCATTTTGCACAGGAAAACAAAGATCTGGCCCTTGTGACAGGGGAGAGTATCGGTCAGGTGGCCTCCCAGACGATGCAGAGCCTGGCAGCGACCAACGCAGTTTGCACCCTGCCGGTGTTTCGCCCGCTGATCGGTTTTGACAAGCAGGACATTGTGGATATTGCGGAGAAGATCGACACGTATGAAACCTCCATTCTGCCCTTTGAGGACTGCTGCACGATCTTTGTGGCCAAGCATCCGGTGACAAAGCCTAACTTAAAGGCCATCTGCCGTTCAGAGCAGAAGCTGGAAGAAAAGATCGATGAGCTGGTAAAGACTGCCATTGAGACTACGGAAGTGATGGAGATCCGATAAAAAGCAGTGAAACAGGACTTTATGTGATCAGGAAAATAAGAGTGTCCTGTTGTATAAAAAGGGGCTGCTGCAAAAATGCAGCAGCCCCTTTTGAAAATCGGACGGCAAAAAGTGTGGGATGATGGAAACACCCCGCTGTTTTGTTGTATTATTCAATGATATAAGGCTTCAGAGTATCCAGAATTTCATCAATATCATCTTCTGCATGGATGCTTAAGTCAATAGGCTTGGATAAATCCAGGCTGAAAATACCCATGATGGATTTTGCGTCAATAACGTATCTTCCGGATACTAAATCGAAATCGTAGTTAAATTTTGTAATATCATTGACAAAGGATTTTACCTTGTCAATGGAATTTAATGAAATCTGAACTGTTTTCATTCTGATTCTCCTCCATAAAAATCAATAAGATGTTATAGGGATATCTTAGCGTTTCTGCCGGTAAAAGTCAAGTCAGAAACTGGAGAAGTTGGGAGGAAGAACTTCCGGGAGAAACAGCAGAAGTGGATGGAATAGAACCACAGAAATAGAAAAGGAATAAAAACCATAGCAACAATAGAGAGAACCGAAGAGAGAAACCGTGTAAAACAGACAGGAATGGAACAGAAAGGGGAAACAGCTTTATGGAATACAGGAACGGAAAGAAGGCGGCTCTTCACAATCTGGGCTGCAAGGTAAATGCCTATGAGACAGAGGCAATGGAACAGAAGCTGGAGCAGGCAGGATATGAGATCGTTCCCTTTGCTCCGGGGGCGGATGTGTATGTGATCAATACCTGCTCGGTTACGAATATAGCGGACCGGAAATCCAGACAGATGCTCCATAAAGCAAAAAAGTTGAATCCGCAGGCAATTGTGGTGGCGGCAGGCTGCTATGTCCAGACGGCAAAAGAGCGCACCGGGCTGGAAGTGGAGGCGGACATCATCCTGGGAAACAATAAAAAGAAAGATCTTCTGGAGGCGCTGGAGGAGTATGAACAGAAACGCAGCAGCGCAGCCGGGGACGATCCGGAAAAAGAGGCTGTTTCCCCGGCAGAGGGGGAGGAATATGGCAGGAGCTTCGGTGATGATCGGAGCAATGAGCGGATCATTGATATTAATCACACAAGAGAGTATGAGCCGCTTTTTCTGTCCAGGACCCAGGAGCATACCAGGGCGTACATTAAGGCGCAGGACGGCTGCAATCAGTTCTGCAGCTATTGCATTATTCCCTATGCCAGAGGCCGGGCCAGAAGCCGAAAGATGGAGGAGGTGCTGGGGGAAGTGAGGACTCTGGCAGATACCGGGGTGAAAGAAGTGGTGCTTACAGGCATTCATTTAAGCTCATACGGAAAGGATCTGGATACCAGCCTTCTGGAGCTGATCCGGCAGGTTCATGATCTGCCTGGAATCGAACGGATCCGTCTGGGCTCCTTAGAGCCGGGAATTGTGACAGAAGAGTTTGCCCAGGCGCTGAGCCGGCTGCCGAAGATGTGTCCCCATTTCCACCTTTCGCTGCAAAGCGGCAGCGATACTGTGCTGAAACGGATGAATCGGAAGTATACCGGGGAGGAATATGCAAAACGATGCGGGATCCTGCGGAAGTATTTTGACCAGCCTGCATTGACCACAGATGTGATCGTGGGATTTCCGGGAGAGACAGAAGAGGAATTTAGGGAGACGGTAGAGTTTTTGAAGCGGATCCGGTTTTATGAGACTCATATTTTCAAGTATTCCAAGAGAAAAGGAACCAAGGCGGCAGCCATGAAGGAGCAGATACCGGAGGAAGTAAAGGGAAAGCGCAGCAATGTGCTGTTGGAGCTGAATGAAAAAAACAAGCAGGCTTATGAAACTGAGCTGCTTGGCAGAAGGGCCGAGGTTTTGCTGGAGGAGCGGATCCAAAAGGAAGGCAGGGAGTTTTACAGCGGCTATACCAAGGAATATGTGAAGGTGCTGGTTCCGGCAGATGGGAGAGCGGAAAATCAGATTTTGGAGGGCATACTGGAACGATGCGGGGATGGGGGACTGACCATCCGCTGAAAAATGTGTGGAAAGGTTTTTTGAAAAGGGATTGATTAATTGAAACATTTATATTAAAATGGATTTGAATTGATTGTCAGAAAGAATTGACTGGACAGTTATGATAAAGTTTAAGTAAGGGCGTGATAAAATGGCTGATATCAATAATACACAGTACTTCAAAGTCAATACGGATCCGGAAACCAGAGTAAAGATGGTTCTGGATGTGGTTTACAATGCCATGGCAGAAAAGGGCTATAATCCTGTGAATCAGATGGTGGGATATATTATGTCTGGTGACCCTACCTACATCACCAGTCATAAGAATGCCCGCAGTATGATCATGAAGGTGGAGCGGGATGAATTGGTGGAAGAGTTATTGAAAGAGTACATTAAGAACAAGTCATGGAAACAAAGATAATAAATGGAAGGATCATGGGCCTGGATTTTGGTTCCAAAACGGTGGGGGTGGCAGTGAGCGACGGACTTGGCATCACCGCCCAGGGCCTGGAGATCGTGAGGAGAACGTCCGAAAATAAACTTCGTCAGACACTGGCAAGGATTGAGACACTGATTCGGGAATACGGCGTGACCAGTATCGTTCTGGGGTTTCCGAAGAATATGAATAATACTGTTGGGGACAGGGCTGAAAAATCGCTGGCATTTAAAGAGATGCTGGAGCGAAGGACAGGTCTGCCAGTTGTGATGTGGGATGAACGGTTAACCACAGTCTCTGCCAACCGGACGCTGATGGAGGCAGGTGTGCGCAGAGAGAATAGAAAAGAGTATGTGGATCAGCTTGCAGCGGTTTATATTCTGCAGGGTTATTTGGATAGCCTTGCTTTTCGCAGGAAGCAGCAGGATTCAGAGGACGACAATTCATAGAGGAAAAATAATGGAAAAAATCATGTTTTTGCCGGAAGGCGAAGAAAAAGCAGTAGAATTTTACGTTTTGGAGCAGACCAGGATCGGAGGCATCAGCTATCTTCTGGTGACGGATACCGAGGAAGAGGATGGGGAAGCCTGGATTTTGAAAGATCTCTCCGGCGACGGTGAGGCGGAGGCACTTTATCAGATGGTGGAAGAAGATGAAGAGCTGGATGCAGTGGGCCGGGTTTTTTCAGAAATGCTGGAAGAAGTGGATCTGGAACGGTAAAATTTGAAAAAAGGGAAATAATAACAACAGAGAGATGATTCGTGAATAAGTATGGAGGTTTAATTTGAAGGTTACAAAAAAATCGAAATTGAAAGTCATCCCGTTGGGCGGTCTGGAGCAAATCGGGATGAATATTACTGCCTTTGAGTATGAAGACAGTATTATTGTTGTGGACTGCGGTCTGGCATTCCCGGAGGACGATATGCTGGGGATCGACCTGGTCATTCCGGATATTACCTATTTAAAAGAACATGCAGATAAAGTGAAGGGTATGGTGTTTACCCATGGTCATGAGGATCATATCGGCGCCCTGCCTTATATCTTAAAGCAGATGAATATTCCCATTTATGGTACAAAGCTGACCATGGGACTGATCGAGCATAAGTTAAAAGAGCACAACCTGTTAAAGACCACCAAGAAAAAGGTAGTGCGGCCGGGACAGTCCATTAATCTGGGGGCGTTCCGCATTGAGTTCATCAAGACAAATCACAGTATTCAGGATGCAGTGGCTCTTGCTATCTATTCTCCCGCAGGGATCGTGGTACACACCGGGGACTTTAAGGTGGATTACACACCGGTGTTTGGAGATGCCATTGATCTGCAGCGGTTTGCAGAGATTGGAAAGAAGGGGGTTCTGGCGCTGATGTGCGACAGTACCAATGCAGAGCGGAAGGGGTATACAGGCTCAGAGCGCACCATTGGCAGGATTTTTGACAATATTTTTGCAGAGCACACCAACACGAGAATCATTATTGCAACCTTTGCCTCCAATGTAGACCGGGTGCAGCAGGTGATCAATTCTGCCTACAAGTTTGGCAGAAAAGTGGTGGTAGAAGGCCGCAGTATGGTGAATGTGATTTCTACGGCTGCAGAATTGGGATATTTAAAGATCCCGGAGAATACCCTGATCGATCTGGAGCGGATGAAGAATTATCCGGATGAGCAGATGGTGCTGATCACCACCGGAAGCCAGGGAGAGTCCATGGCTGCGCTGTCCCGCATGGCGGCAAATATGCACAAGAAAGTGATGATCAAGCCGGGAGATACGGTGATCTTTAGTTCCAATCCCATTCCCGGAAATGAGAAGGCAGTATCAAAGGTGATCAATGAGCTGTCAGAAAAAGGGGCGGATGTGATCTTCCAGGATACCCATGTATCCGGACATGCCTGTCAGGAGGAGATCAAGCTGATCTACAGCCTGGTACGGCCCAAATATGCGATTCCGGTACACGGTGAATACCGTCACCGCAAGGCTCAGGCTCAGATTGCCCGGGAGATCGGAATTGACAAAGAGAATATTTTCATGATCCACAGCGGAGATGTGCTGGAGCTTTCGGAGGAGAAGGCCAGCGTTACAGGCCATGTGCAGACAGGAGGTATCCTGGTAGACGGACTGGGCGTCGGAGATGTGGGAAATATTGTGCTGAGAGACCGTCAGCATCTGGCGGAGGACGGTATTTTGATCGTGGTTCTTACCCTGGGAAGATACAGCAATCAGGTTGTGGCAGGGCCGGATATTGTTTCCAGAGGTTTTGTCTATGTACGGGAGTCTGAGGATCTCATGGACGAGGCGCGCAATGTGGTGGAGAATGCACTGAGCAATTGCCTGGAGCGCAAGACTACAGACTGGGGTAAGCTGAAAAACTCTGTGCGGGATTCTTTAAGTGATTTTCTGTGGAAGCGTACGAAGAGAAGCCCCATGATCTTACCAATTATCATGGAAGTGGATGATTAAGGATGCAGGACGCAATAGAAAAATGCAAGCGGGAACTGCTGGCTGCGATCCGGGACAGTGAGGAATACCGGGAGTTTGAAAAAAACAAGCGAAGGCTGGCTAGCCACCCGGAACTTCGCAGCCAGGTGGATGATTTCCGCAAAAGGATCTATCTTCTTCAGAACTCCGAGGAATCGGTGGATGTGATGGAGGAGATGAACCGAATGTCAAAGGAGCGGTCGCAGCTTTATAAAAATTCTCTGGCAGCCAGCTATCTTCTTTCCGAGCTGAGTATCTGCAGGATTTTGCAGCAGATTGCGATGGATGTGCTGACCGTTACGGACATAGAGATTGACGGATTTGAGGATGTGATTTCCATATGATCGTAGATGAACGGATGGTCACCTATATCCACTCTCTGGATACAGGCGAGACAGAATTTTTAGAAAAATTGGAGCAGCAGGCCAGGCGGGATCAGGTTCCCATTATCCGTCAGGAGATGAAGAGCTTTCTGCGGGTGCTGCTGTCCCTGAAACAGCCAAAGAAAATTTTAGAGGTGGGAACGGCAGTGGGGTATTCTGCCCTTTTGATGGCAGAGTATACGGAAGAGGACTGCCGTATCACCACCATAGAAAAATATGAAAAACGGATACCCGTTGCCAGAGACAATTTTTCCAGGGCTCCCAAGGGCGGCAAGATCACGCTGCTGGAGGGGGATGCCCTGGAAATTTTAAAGACCCTGGAAGGCCCCTATGATATGATCTTCATGGATGCAGCCAAAGGGCAGTATATTCATTTTCTGCCGGAGGCGCTGCGGCTGCTTTCCCCCGGAGGTCTGATGATCTCTGACAATGTGCTCCAGGACGGGGATATTATTGAGTCCAGATTTGCCGTGGAGCGGCGCAATCGAACCATATACAAACGCATGCGGGAGTATCTGTATGCCCTAAAACACACGGAAGGGCTGGTGACCTCCATTGTACCCATTGGGGACGGGGCGGCTTTGAGTGTGAAGGAATAGAGGAGAATGCTATGAGAAAACCGGAGCTGTTAATACCGGCCAGCAGTCTGGAGGTATTAAAGACTGCTGTTTTGTTTGGCGCAGATGCAGTTTATATCGGCGGGGAGGCGTTCGGCCTTCGAGCCAAAGCCAAGAATTTTTCAATGGAAGATATGAAGGAGGGCATCGCCTTTGCCCATGACCATGGAGTAAAGGTTTATGTGACTGCCAATATTCTGGCTCACAACCGGGATCTGGAGGGGGTGGAAGCCTACTTTCAGGAGCTGAAGGCGATTCGGCCGGATGCTTTGATCATCGCTGATCCGGGGGTGTTTATGATCGCCAAGCGGGTCTGTCCGGAGATCGAGCGTCATATCAGCACCCAGGCCAATAATGTGAATTATGACACGTTTCGCTTCTGGCATGAATTAGGGGCGAAGCGGATGGTCTGCGGGAGAGAGCTTTCCCTGGAGGAGATCCGTCAGATCCGGAGTCATATTCCGGAGGAGTTGGAGATAGAGGCCTTTATCCATGGTGCCATGTGTATCTCCTATTCCGGACGCTGTCTTTTAAGCAACTATTTTACCGGGCGGGATGCCAACCAGGGGGCCTGTACCCACCCCTGCCGCTGGAAATATGCAGTGGTGGAGGAGACCAGGCCGGGAGAATATTTTCCGGTGTATGAAAATGAGCGGGGCACCTATATTTTTAATTCCAAGGATCTGTGCATGATTGAACATATTCCCGATCTTTTAGAGGCTGGCATTGACAGCTTAAAGATTGAGGGACGGATGAAGACTGCCCTGTATGTAGCTACAGTTGCCCGCACATACCGGAAGGCCATAGATGATTATCTGGAGGATCCGGGGCTTTACCAGGAGCATATGGACTGGTATCGGCAGCAGATCACAGGCTGCACTTATCGGCAGTTCACTACCGGTTTTTTCTATGGAAAACCAGATGAAGACTCCCAGATCTATGACAGCAATACCTATATTAAGGAGTATACGTATCTGGGGATCGCTGCTGAGGGAAGACCGGGATACTGTGAGATACAGCAGAGAAATAAGTTTTCTGTGGGAGAGCATATCCAGATCATGAAGCCTGACGGCCGGGATGTGGAGGCAGAAGTGCTGGAGATCCTGGATGAGGAAGGGAAGCCGATGGAGAGCGCTCCCCATCCCAAACAGAGATTGTTTGTGAAACTTTCTTCCCAGGCAGAGACAGGAGATCTTCTTCGAAAAAAGGAGTGAAAATAGAACAGGCACGATTGGACAGAGGCGCTCATAGAATAAAATAAAACTCTCTTTGAGGTGCTTTTTGAAGACTTTTCCAAAACCACTGTCGCCGGAGGAGGAAAAATATTACCTTCAGAGATATCAGGAGGGTGATATGGAGGCCAGAAATGTTCTCATTGAGCGAAATCTTCGGCTGGTGGCTCATGTGGCCCGAAAATATCAGGGAACGGAGAACGACCAGGACGATCTGCTGTCCATCGGGATCATTGGCCTGATCAAAGCAGTGTCCACATTTGACTGCGGGAAGAATAACCGGCTGGCGACTTATGCAGCCAGATGTATTGAGAATGAACTTCTGATGATGATGCGGACGAAGAAAAAGCAGGCCAGAGAGGTTTCCATGTATGAGAAGATCGGTGTGGATCAGGAGGGCAGGGAACTGCAGCTGATGGATATTCTGGAGAGCGAGCCTGTGGATGTGCTGGAGAATCTGGAATTTCGGAAAAATGCCAGAACGCTGTATGAAGGGCTGGGAAGAGTTCTGGATTCCAGAGAACAGAACATTATCGCTGCCCGGTATGGTCTGGGAGGCAGGGAGGAACTGACACAAAGGGAAATCGCAGGAAAACTGGGGATTTCCCGGTCTTATGTGTCCAGAATTGAAAAAAATGCTTTAAAAAAACTGAGAGAGTGTTTCAAAAATTAATATGAATGTTTATTATTGTGAAGAACTTCCCAGGGGGATCAGCCAGCATCAGCTGGCTTATTTGTTACTGGAGTATCTGATAAAGACGGAATATCCCGGAACTTTGGGGCGCTTCTGTTATGAAAAGAAGGAAGGGGGCAAGCCCTGGATTCCGGACGTTCCCTGGCTGGAATTTAATGTCAGTCACTGCAGTTTCTGTGTGGCAGCAGCCTGTGGGCTTCAGCCTGTGGGCTTGGATGTGGAGCGGCGTTTTTCCTGGAAAGATTCTCTGGCCGGGCATATCTGTCATCCAAGGGAACAGGAGTTTTTAAAAGAACTGGCAGGGATTGACAGGGAGGAGTGGCTGCAGCGGATCTGGAGCCGGAAGGAGAGCTGCTTAAAATGCACGGGAGTCGGTCTTAGAAAAGATTTAAGACAGATCCTGGTTCTGGACCAGGGAGAACGGAAGCATTCCGAAAACTTTCAGGCAGCAGGTTCCTTACCAGAAACCGGCGGGAGAATCGCCGGGGGAAGAGGAGGGGAGGAAACGGAAAAATCCCGGCGGGAGAGGAAAAAGCCGGAGATGGATGGAAGTCAGCGGGACAGGACAGAAACGGAGCATGGAAGGCTCCCGTGGAAAAGGATAGAGCCAGAGCCGGGGGAGAGCTTCTGGATACAGGAAGTCCAGATGCCGGAGTATACCATGGCAGTGTGCATGAAAAAAAAGGAGCCGGTGACGTGGCGGAAGATGAAGGCGGAGACACTTATCCGGGAAAGAAATTAAAGAAAGACCTGTGGCAGGATCGGAAATCGGTCTTGCCATTTTTTATGATGTGTGATATGCTTTTAATATCACATAAAGAGAAAAGAAATATCATAATAATCTTATTTTCTGCGATTCAGGGATTCTCCCAATGATTTTCAACGGTATTTTTAGAAACTACATAAGCATTGTCTGGAGGTGGCGTGTATTGTTTTGTGCAGTCATATCCTCTGCCATCTGTGGGGTGGAGAGTAAAAAGATTATGGTGGAGGCGGATGTCGGCGATGGGATGCCTCTGTTTTCTATGGTGGGCTTTTTGGCATCGGAGGTGAAGGAGGCTCAAGATCGGGTGCGGACAGCTATGAAAAATTCCGGGATCCGACTGCCGCCCAAGCGTATTACGGTAAATCTGTCACCTGCAGATGTACGCAAATCCGGGGCTGGATTCGACCTTCCCATTGCAGTTGCTATCCTGGCAGCCCTGGGATATATTCCGAGAGAGAGTCTGGAGGGCATTCTTTTTGTAGGAGAGTTGGGGCTGGATGGAAGGATCAATCCGGTGCGGGGAGTGCTGGAGATGGCAGCCGCTGCCTCAGACTGGGGGTGCCATACCATGATCGTTCCCGCAGGAAATCTGGAGGAAGGATCTGTGATCCACAGCATGCAGGTTTTCGGTGCGGATGATCTGAATAGTCTGCTGAGGTTTCTTACCGGAAATGGAAAACTGGGACAGAAAAGAATTAATATAGAAGAGATTCGTTTCCGGCAGAGAGAGCGCGCGGGGGTGGATTTTGAAGAGGTGCGGGGGCAGGAGGTTCTGCGCCGTGCTGCGGAGGTGGCTGCGGCAGGAATGCACAATTTTTTAATGATCGGGCCTCCGGGAGCAGGAAAAACTATGATTGCAAGACGGATCTTTACCATTCTTCCGGAGACTTCCCTGCAGGAGGCGCTGGAGATTTCCAAGATCCACAGCATAGCCGGTTTGCTTCCTGGGGAGGGGCTGATGACCCAGCGTCCTTTTCGTGCACCTCATCACACCATCACGCCCTCCGCTTTGGCTGGGGGCGGAAGGGTTCCAAGACCCGGTGAGGTGAGTCTGGCTCACCGGGGTGTCCTGTATTTGGATGAACTGCCGGAGTTTGACGGCGGAACTCTGGAGATCCTGCGCCAGCCCATGGAGGAAGGATGGGTACATATTTCCAGGAGCACAGGGAATTATAGATTTCCTGCCAATTTTATGCTGGTGGCCTCCATGAATCCCTGCAAATGCGGGTACTATCCGGACCGGAATCGGTGCCGCTGCTCCAGGCGGGAGGTGAAGCGCTACCTGGATCATATCAGTCAGCCTCTGCTGGATCGCATGGATATTTGTGTGGAGGCACATACGGTGCCCTATGAAGAGCTGGCTTCAGAAGGTGGGGCAGAAAGCTCAGACAGGATCCGGGAGCGGGTGATCCTGGCCCAGAGACGGCAGCAACAGCGGTATGCGGGTACGCATTTTTGTTTTAATTCAGATCTTTCCGGAGCGGCAGTGAAGAAATACTGTGCGCTTGGCGGGGAGGAGGAGGAGATGATGCGGGCTGCCTATGAGCAGCTGGAGCTGACAGCCAGGTCTTATGGCAGGATCTTAAAGGTGGCCCGCACCATTGCAGATCTGGAAGGAGCAGAACAGATCAGAATGGAACATCTTGGGGAAGCTATTGGATATCGTGCTTTTGACAAGGCCTACTGGGCAGGGCAGAGATGAGCGGGAGAACATTTGTGTCCGTGAGAATGGCGCATGATTGAGAGATTGCTATGAGTTAGGAGGCTGGAATGGAAGAGATGGAAAAATACTGGCTGTGGCTTTGCAGTGCCAGAGGACTTTATCACAGTCACATCAGTCAGTTGATAAAATTTTATAAAACGCCCAGAGCCGTGTATGAGGCTTCCGGAACAAGTATGAAAATCTGGAGGGAAAAAGGCGCGCTGTGGGTGGATAGACTGACGGTATTCCGGAAAAGCTATTCTGCGGAAGCTGTTTGTCATAGAGTAAGGACGAAACGAATAGAATTTATCAGCTGCCAGGCTCCGGGATTTCCGGGACGGCTGAAAGCGATCCGGGAGTGTCCTTTTGGACTGTTTTACAGAGGGAATCTGCCCAGTGATACTGCTCCCTCCATAGCTGTGGTTGGAGCCAGAAACTGCAGCGCTTATGGAAAGGCCATGGCAGGAGAGATCGGTGGGATGCTGGCAAATGCGGGAGCGCAGGTGATCAGCGGTCTGGCAGCGGGTATTGACAGCCAGGCTCAGAAGGGGGCAGTGATGAGCGGAGGAGCAAGCTATGGAGTGCTGGGCAGCGGGCCGGATCTGTGTTATCCGAGAGAAAATCAGTATTTATACGAAATGCTTCCGGAAAAAGGAGGGATTTTGTCGGAATTTCCTCCCGGTACACCTCCCCTTCCCGGCCATTTCCCCATGAGGAACCGGATCATCAGCGGTCTGGCGGATTCAGTGGTGGTAGTGGAGGCCAGAGAGCGCAGCGGATCTTTGATCACAGCAGATCTTGCCCTGGAACAGGGCAGGGATGTGTATGCAGTGCCGGGAAGATGCCTGGATGCGCTGAGCCTGGGATGTAACCGGCTGATCGATCAGGGGGCAGGTGTAGTGGTGTCTGTGAAAGGGCTGCTGGAGGCACTGCATCTGGATGGGAAAACAGAAAAAAAAGAAAGCAAACATGAACTTGGGCTTGCGCCGGAAGAGAAAAGGGTGTATAGTAACTTGGATTTGTTGCCAAAAGGGCTGGAGGAATTGGCCCGGGCTTCTGATCTCCCCGTAAAGAGTCTTGGCGGGATTTTGTTAAGGCTGCAGCTTCGGGGACTGGCACAGGAGGTTTCCAAAAATCACTATGCCAGACTAAAATGATGACTGGCGCAGTTGCCTGAAAGGGTCGTTCTATGGCCGGGCTGCTGCGGCAAATAAGCAGATTTGAGGTAATTGTATGGCAAAATATCTGGTAATCGTGGAATCACCCACAAAGGTGAAAACCATTAAAAAGTTTCTTGGTGCAAATTATGAGGTGATGGCTTCCAACGGCCATGTGCGGGATATGCCCAAGAGCCAGCTTGGCTTTGATCCGGAAAATGATTATGAGCCAAAATATATTACGATCCGGGGCAAAGGGGATATTCTGGCTGCGCTGCGCAAGGCTGCAAAGAAAGCAGACAGGGTGTATCTGGCAACGGACCCTGACCGGGAGGGGGAGGCCATCTCCTGGCATCTGGCTCAGGCGCTGAAGCTGGATGAGAAAAAGATGTACCGGATCACCTTTAATGAGATTACAAAGAGCGCAGTGAAGGAGGCCTTAAAGCATGCCCGCTCCATTGATATGGATATGGTGGATGCCCAGCAGACCAGAAGAATGCTGGACCGGATGGTGGGTTACCGGATCAGTCCCCTGCTTTGGGAAAAGATCAAGCGGGGATTAAGCGCAGGGCGGGTACAGTCTGTGGCTCTGCGGATTATTGCAGACCGGGAGGATGAAATCAATGCCTTTCTTCCGGAGGAATACTGGACTTTGGAGGCGGATTTTCATCTTCCTGGAGAAAAAAAGCCTCTGAGAGCCAAATTTTACGGAGACGAGAAAAAGATCACCATCCGCTCCAAAGCAGAGCTGGAGGAGATCCTGAAACATCTGGAGGGTGCAGCTTATCAGGTGAAAGAGATCAAAAAGGGAGAGCGGAACAAAAAAGCCCCGCTGCCTTTTACTACCAGCACCCTGCAGCAGGAGGCTGCCAGACAACTGAATTTCTCCACCCAGAAAACCATGCGCCTGGCCCAGCAGCTCTACGAAGGAATAGAGGTAAAGGGAGAGGGGACCACTGGTCTGATCACTTACCTGCGTACCGATTCAACCCGTATTTCCGATGAGGCGGATCAGGCTGCCAGGGATTATATTGCAGCTGCCTTTGGAAAAGAGTATGTCACCTCCAGTGTGACAGAGAAAAAGCCGGGGCAGAAGATTCAGGATGCCCATGAAGCCATCCGGCCTTCTGACATTAAGCGGACGCCCACCCTGGTAAAGGAGGCGCTGAGCCGGGATCAGTTCCGTCTCTATCAGCTGATCTGGAAGCGTTTTACTGCCAGCCGTATGGAGCAGGCAAGGTATGAGACGACCTCTGTGAAAATAGAGGGAAATGGATATCTGTTTACAGTGGCGGCCTCCAAGCTGCTCTTTGACGGTTTTCTGTCTGTGTACAGCGATGGGGAGGAGGATGCAAAGGGAAACAACGTGCTGAAAGGAAAGCTGGATGAAAATTCCCGCCTGGAGCTGGAAAACTTTGACAGCAAGCAGCATTTTACTCAGCCGCCGGCCCATTATACCGAGGCTTCCCTGGTAAAGACACTGGAAGAACTGGGAATTGGGCGTCCCAGTACCTATGCCCCTACCATCACCACCCTTCTTGGAAGACGGTATGTGCTGAAAGAGCAGAAGAATCTGTATATGACAGAATTGGGTGAGGCAGTGAATCAGATGATGAAGAAGGCCTTCCCCAGCATTATTGATGTGACCTTTACCGCTAACATGGAGTCCCTGCTGGATTCTGTGGGAGAGGGCAAGCTGGCCTGGAAAGATGTGGTGAAGAATTTCTATCCGGATCTGGATGAAGCGGTGAAGGAAGCGGAAAAGACTCTGGAAAAGGTATCCATTGCCGATGAGGTGACGGATGTGATCTGTGAGGAGTGCGGCAGGAACATGGTGATCAAGTACGGTCCCCATGGGAAATTCCTGGCCTGTCCCGGATTTCCGGAGTGCCGCAATACCAAGCCGTATCTGGAGAAGGCAGGGGTGGCCTGTCCCATGTGCGGTCAGGATATGGTGATCTTAAAGACCAAGAAGGGAAGAAGATACTACGGCTGCGAGAATCCGGAATGTGATTTTATGTCCTGGCAGAAGCCATCCAGCCAGAAATGTCCGGAATGCGGCAGCTATATGCTGGAAAAAGGCAGCAAACTTTTGTGTGCCAACAGTAATTGCGGATATATTACGAATAAATAAAAAAATTTGATTGAAATTCAGAAAATTATGTGCTAGAATTTGTTTTATCGTAATAGTATGATGCCAGGGTCAAAAGGTTATAAAATCACCTTGTGCTTGCGCATAGGTGGTTTTATGCCTTTATGCCCGTCTCAAATGGAGGATAAAAGCGGGGTGTATACGCCACGCTGTCTGAATTTGGGCAGAATTGCGGGTGTGCAAAGCACGACCAATTTGTCAGGCATCTTTTGATCTTAACATCATAGTATCCGGGAGGCAGTTATGAGTGTACAATTATTAGATAAAACCAGAAAAATTAATCAGCTTCTGCACAATAATAATTCCAGTAAGGTTGTGTTCAATGATATTTGCGGAATGCTGGCGGGGATTATGTCCTCCAATATTCTGGTCATCAGCCGAAAAGGCAAGGTTTTGGGCGTAGGCCTGTGCGACGGTGTAGAGGAGATCACAGAGCTGATCGTAGACAAGGTGGGAGGCTTTATCGATCCCATGCTGAATGAGCGGTTCTTAAGCGTGCTCTCCACCAAGGAAAACGTGAATTTAGAGACTCTGGGCTTTATGTGTCCCGGAGTGAAAAAGTACAGCGCTATCATTAATCCCATTGACATTGCAGGAGAACGTCTGGGAACGGTATTTATGTATAAGTTTGACAGCCAGTATGAGATTGATGATATTATTCTCAGCGAGTATGGGACCACAGTAGTGGGTCTGGAGATGATGCGCTCTGTCAATGAGGAGAATGCAGAGGAAAACCGGAAGATCCAGATTGTGAAATCTGCCATCAGTACCTTATCCTACTCCGAGCTGGAAGCCATCATTCATATTTTTGATGAGCTGAAGGGAAATGAAGGAGTGCTGGTAGCCAGCAAGATTGCTGACCGGGTAGGCATCACCCGCTCTGTGATCGTAAATGCCCTGCGGAAGTTTGAAAGTGCAGGGGTGATCGAATCCCGTTCCTCCGGCATGAAGGGAACGTACATTAAAGTGCTCAATGAGCTGGTCTTTGATCAATTAGAAGAAATCAAAAAAGAAAAGAAAGAGCTGCTGTAACGATTGTCCGGACGGTTCCGGGATCGTTGAGACAGATCAGACAGAAGGGCTGCCCTTCCTGCGGTACAAAAGATCGTTGGGACAGGGACGGCTCTTTTTTGTTTGATGGGAAAGTCCTGTCAAATAAAAAAGCACTCCGTGCAGGAGGACGCTGGGGCACAGTGGGATCCTGCCGCAAATGCGGACCGACCCGGGGGAGGATCCCGGGTTGCGGGATCCTTTGTCATACGGTGCGAAAGCAGATATTTTCTTCCAGCATAAAACCGCCATGTACAGCTGTGCCCACAACTCCCCGAGAAAGCATCCAGAGGAAAGAAACGCTGTTAAATACGGAGGGAGAAGGTGGAGGCGCATTTTTTCTGCCTGAAAAAAACAGAAAAAGATAAAAAATAAGAAAACAAAAGAAAAACAAAGAAATACAGAGTATAGAAGAGAATGGTTTGAAATCACACCATTTTTGGCATTTGCATATTTGAGGCATTTTCACTAATATAGAACATGAATTAGCACTCGGTTCAAGTGAGTGCTAGCAATTCAAAACAGTAGGTTTGCGGCAGACAGGAGCGATCTATTGTGGGAAAAGATTATAAGGAGGAATTAGATATGAAGTTAGTACCTTTGGGCGACAGAGTTGTATTAAAACAGTTTGAAGCAGAGGAAACCACAAAATCCGGTATTATCCTTGCCTCTAAATCTCAGGAGAAACCCCAGGAAGCGGAAGTGATCGCAGTAGGCCCCGGCGGAATGGTAGATGGAAAAGAAGTGACCATGCAGGTAAAAGCAGGAGATAAAGTAATCTATTCAAAATATGCAGGCAATGAAGTGAAGCTGGAGGATGAGGAATACATCATCGTAAAGCAGAGCGATATCCTGGCAATCGTAGAGTAAGCAGACAACAGTAAAATTCAGGAGGAATGAATGATGGCAAAGGAAATTAAATTCGGCGCAGAAGCCAGAGCTGCTTTGGAAACTGGCGTAAATAAACTGGCAGATACTGTAAGAGTGACTTTAGGACCGAAAGGAAGAAATGTTGTTCTGGATAAACAGTTCGGCGCTCCCCTGATCACCAACGATGGTGTTACCATTGCAAAGGAGATCGAGCTGGAGGACGCCTTTGAGAATATGGGAGCTCAGCTGATCCGTGAAGTGGCTTCCAAGACCAATGATGTTGCCGGAGATGGTACTACCACAGCTACCGTTCTGGCTCAGGCTATGGTGAATGAGGGAATGAAGAACCTGGCAGCAGGCGCTAATCCCATCGTATTGAGAAAAGGTATGAAAAAAGCTACCGACGCAGCAGTTGATGCGATCAAGGCTATGAGCCAGAAGGTAACCGGAAAAGAGCACATTGCCCGTGTTGCAACCGTATCTTCCGGAGACGAGATGGTAGGACAGCTGGTAGCTGACGCTATGGAGAAGGTTTCCAGAGACGGTGTGATCACCATCGAGGAGTCCAAGACCATGCAGACTGAGCTGGATCTGGTGGAAGGTATGCAGTTTGACCGGGGATATATCTCCGCTTACATGGCTACTGATATGGAAAAGATGGAAGCAGTTCTGGATGATCCCTTTATCCTGATCACTGACAAGAAGATCAGCAACATTCAGGAGATCCTGCCGCTGCTGGAGCAGATCGTTCAGTCCGGAAAGAAACTTCTGATCATTGCTGAGGATGTGGAAGGCGAAGCTCTTACCACTTTGATCGTAAATAAACTGAGAGGTACCTTCTCTGTAGTAGCAGTAAAGGCTCCGGGCTACGGTGACAGAAGAAAAGAGATGCTGAAGGATATCGCAATCCTTACCGGCGGACAGGTGATCTCTGAGGAAGTGGGTCTGGAACTGAAGGATGCTACCCTGGATATGCTGGGACGTGCAAAATCTGTAAAGGTTCAGAAAGAGAACACCATCATTGTAGACGGACTTGGCGACAAGGATGAGATCGCTGATCGGGTAAATCAGATCAAGGCTATGATCGTTGAGACCAAATCCGAGTTTGATAAAGAGAAGCTTCAGGAGAGACTGGCAAAACTGGCTGGCGGCGTTGCTGTTATCCGGGTAGGCGCAGCTACTGAGACTGAGATGAAGGAAGCAAAGCTTCGCATGGAAGATGCCCTCAACGCTACCAGAGCAGCAGTGGAGGAAGGCATCATTGCAGGAGGCGGTTCCGCTTACATCCATGCTGCCAAGAAAGTCGCTGCTCTGGCTGAGACTCTGGATGGAGATGAAAAGACCGGAGCAAGGATCATTCTGAAGGCTCTGGAGGCTCCCCTGTATCACATTGCAGCCAATGCAGGACTGGAAGGTTCCGTGATCGTAAACAAAGTAAGAGAGTCTAAAGAGGGCGTTGGCTTTGACGCTTACAAAGAAGAGTATGTGGATATGGTAGAGACCGGTATTTTGGATCCTGCAAAGGTTACCAGAAGTGCTCTCCAGAATGCTACCAGCGTAGCTTCCACTCTGCTGACCACAGAGTCTGTAGTTGGCAATATCAAAGAAGATACTCCTGCTATGCCGGCTGGCGGAGCAGGCGGAATGGGAATGATGTAAAAGAAAATCCCGGAAAAAAGGAGGCAGTCCATTTACGATTGCCTCCTTTTATGATACACTGAAAAAAACGAGTAAAGGCAGGTAATAGTATGAATGATTCTTACAGGGAGATTATGGTGAAGCGGAACACACCTCCCGCTGATGTGGTAAAAAAGGTTGGTCTGATAGGAGGTACGGTTCTGTTTTTTGTGGCAGGTATTCTGGTAAATCCGCTGCTGCTTCTGGGAGGAGTGGCCATGATCGTGGCCTGTTATTTTCTGCTCCCGGGTCTTGACCTGGAATATGAGTATCTCTATGTAAACGGAGAGTTGGATATTGATAAGATCATGGCAAAGCAGAAACGGAAAAAATGTGCAACCTATCAGGTGGAGCAGATGGAACTTTTGGCTCCGGCCGGTTCTCATGCATTGGACAGTTATCGGGGCAGAAGAGATATTAAGGTGAGGGATTTTACTTCTTTGGATCCCAACGTTCCCTGTTGGGTCATGGTGATGAATCAGGAAGAAAAAAAGGAGCTTGTAAAACTGGAGCTGGATCCGGAGACCGTAGCGGAGATCCGCCGTCTGGCTCCCAGAAAAGTGGTGCAGTGATCCTTTGACGGAAGGAAGTCCTGGGATCTTTTGAAGGATATTCCGGGAAGTCCTGGGGATTTGGAACAGGCAGTTTTCCCTTTTTTTGGGTTGACATTACCCAGGGAATTTGTTAAAGTAAGAAATTAGTATCACCACAAAAGCATAAATTTAATAAGGAGAGAAATCAGGCATGGGAAAAATTATTAGTGAAGGCATTACCTTTGATGATGTTCTGCTGGTGCCGGCATATTCGGAAGTGATCCCCAATCAGGTGGATCTTACCACCCAGCTGACAAAGAAGATCAAGCTGAATATTCCGCTGATGAGTGCGGGGATGGATACAGTGACAGAACACCGTATGGCTATCGCCATGGCGCGCCAGGGCGGTATCGGTATCATACATAAAAACATGTCCATTGAAGCACAGGCTGATGAGGTAGACAAGGTGAAGCGCTCCGAATACGGCGTAATCACAGATCCTTTCTACTTAGGACCGGACAACACCCTGGCGGAAGCCAATGCCCTGATGGCAAAGTACCGGATTTCTGGTGTACCCATCACAGAGAACGGAAAGCTGGTTGGTATTATTACAAACCGGGATTTACTGTTTGAAGAAGATTTCTCTAAAAAGATAAAAGAGTCCATGACCTCTGAGGGACTGATCACAGCTCCGGTGGGCATCACTCTGGAGGAGGCAAAGAAGATACTGGCAAAAGCCAGAAAAGAGAAGCTCCCTCTTGTGGATGAAAATTTCCACTTAAAGGGTCTTGTGACTATCAAGGATATTGAGAAGCAGATCAAATATCCTATGTCCGCCAAGGATGATCAGGGGCGTCTGCTGTGCGGAGCTGCCATCGGTATTACAGCAAATGTTCTGGATCGTGTAAAGGCGCTGGTGGAGGCTCAGGTGGATGTGGTGGTGTTGGATTCCGCTCACGGACATTCTGCCAATGTGATACGCTGTGTGAAAATGGTGAAGGAGGCTTATCCGGATCTTCAGGTGATCGCAGGAAACGTAGCTACCGGCGAGGCTGCCAGAGCATTGATCGAAGCCGGAGCCGATGCGGTGAAGGTGGGGATCGGGCCGGGTTCCATCTGCACTACCCGTGTGGTGGCAGGTATCGGTGTGCCTCAGATCACCGCAGTGATGGACTGCTACGCAGTTGCCAGGGAGTATGGCATTCCCATTATCGCAGATGGCGGTATCAAGTATTCCGGCGATGTGACAAAGGCGATCGCAGCCGGAGCTAACGTCTGCATGATGGGAAGTATGTTCGCAGGATGCGATGAGAGCCCGGGAACCTTTGAACTGTATCAGGGAAGAAAATATAAGGTATACAGAGGCATGGGTTCTATTGCAGCTATGGAAAACGGCAGCAAAGACCGTTATTTCCAGTCCAATGCCAAAAAGCTGGTTCCGGAAGGTGTAGAAGGCCGGGTGGCTTACAAGGGCAGTGTGGAGGATACGGTGTTCCAGCTTATCGGCGGCCTCCGTTCCGGTATGGGCTATTGCGGAACATCTACCATTGAGCTTTTGAAGGAAAATGGCCGGTTTGTAAAAATCTCCGCAGCTTCCTTAAAAGAATCTCATCCTCATGACATTCATATCACAAAGGAGGCTCCCAACTACAGCGTGGAGCAGTAAAACGCCTGTCTGTTTTATAAGATTACAAAGTTATTACAGATTTATCAAAAAAATGCGTGCCAAAGCACGCATTTTTTGATATACTAGTTCTATATGCCATCGCAGGGGGGATACCCCTTCTTTGTGATGTAAAAAACAAAAGAAAAGAGGGAGCGCCTGGAACACTGTCCGGGATTTTGGATTATGAGAAGAGAGCGGGAAAGGCTGAGGAAAAAGAGAAGAAGAAAGTATATTGTCCTGTGGATACTATTTCCGATCATTGCGGCAGTCATTGCAGGAGCGGCAGTCTATTTTATCTCCAGGGAGAACGATGATTCCATAGATGCCCTGCTGGAGCAGGAGATATCCATTGATTACATAGAGGAGACGGAGGAGGCCTGTGTGGTGCCGAGACCGAAGATTGATGAGCAGCTGCTTACGGTAAACGAGTATTCCAGACCAGGGATTAAGACAGAGGCTACCAGACATATCGTGATCCATTATCTTGCCAATCCCAGAACCACAGCCCAGGAGAATCATGATTATTTTGAAAGCCTTAAGGATCTGGAGGATACTTATATGAGCGCCAACTATGTGGTGGGGCTGGATGGGGAGATCATCCAGTGCGTACCGGATGATGAGGTGGCCTATGCTTCCAACAGTGAAAACAGCGAGTCCATCTCTATTGAAAACTGCCACCTGGATAATACAGGGAAACTGAATGAGGAGACCTACTATTCGCTGGTGCATCTTACCGCCTACCTCACAGAAAAATACGGCCTTGAACGGGAGGACATTATCCGCCACTATGATGTAACAGGAAAGCTGTGTCCCAAATATTTTGTAGAGCATGAGGACAAGTGGGAGGAGTTTAAGGATGATGTAATGGACTACCGGGAGGAGTGCCGGAAAAAGGCAGAGGAAAAGGCTGCAAAGGCGGAGAAGAAGGCCTCAGAGACGGAGGATGTGCTGGCAGAGTATCTGGAGAGCGCTCTGACGGAGACGGAGTAAACGGAAATTAAATGGATAAGAGGAATGAATGAAACCATGATCAGGAACTATTATGAGTGTATCTGCCGGGGAGAGGCGGTGAGACAAAATCTGATTGCCCTTCGCCAGGAATTAAAGACAGAGGAGAATAAGAGAGCCCTGGCCTATCTTTTAGGCGGGGAGTTTCAACTGTTTACCGGACTTTTAGAGGCGGAAGATCCCAAAGTCCGAAAGAATGCGGCTCTGATCCTGGGCAGCATGGAGACGGAGGATGTGCTGCCTTTTCTTTTTGCGGCTTACCAGAGAGAGGAGACCCTGTTTGTCAGGAGCGATTACCTGAAGGCAATGGAACAGCTGGATTATTTTCCGTATCTGGAAAAGCTGAAAAGCAAGCTGGAAGAGCTGGAAGGTCAGTCTCCCTCAGAGGAGAATAAGAAGCATCTGCGTCAGGAGCAGCTTCAGCTTCAGGCTATGATCCTGAAATATGAAAAGCCCAGAAAGCATGTGTTTTTTGGATATGAGCCAGCGCCGGAGGTGCTTCTGATCACCAATCGCTGCCAGATCCGTGCTACAAGAGAACAAATCTCTGAGGGAACCATCACGCAGTTTTCCCAGGGGCTTCGCATTAAGGGAGGAAATCTAAGGGAGCTTATGAAGATCCGCACCTTTTCGGAGCTTTTGTTTCCCCTTCCGGGAGTCAGAAGCTTATCCGGAACGCCGGAGGAGATCGGGCAGGGACTGGCAAAGGGAGGATTAGTACAGTTTCTTGCAGATCTCCACAAAAAAGGAGGCAGCTTTTATTACCGGATTGAAATAAAGGGGCCTATGGATCCCGGGAAAAAAGGCGGATTTATCCGGCGGGTTTCCAGGGAGCTGGATGATGCCAGCGGAGGACAGCTGAGGAACAGTGCTGCCGAGTATGAGGCAGAGATCCGGCTTTTGGAGAAAAAGGATGGCTCTTTTGTGCCTTTGATCAAGCTGTTTACCCTGCAGGACCATCGGTTTGATTATCGCAGGGAGTCGGTGGCAGCCTCGATTTCTCCGGTGAATGCGGCGCTGACAGTGCAGCTTGCAAAGAAGTATTTGAAGGAAGGGGCTCAGGTCTTAGACCCCTTCTGCGGCGTAGGCACTATGCTGCTGGAGCGGAACCAGGCAGTGAAGGCAGATCCTATGTACGGAGTGGACATTTTTGGGGAGGCCATAGAGAAGGCAAGAGAGAACACCAGGAGAGCCGGGGAAATTGTCCATTATATCAACAGGGATTTCTTTGATTTTACTCATGATTATCTTTTTGATGAGATCATTACAGATATGCCGAGAGCTGCAGGAACCGGGGGCAGGGAAGCGCTGGCAGATATCTACCGCCGTTTTTTTGAACGCGCTCCCTTATTTTTAAAGCCTGAGGGGCTGTTGATCCTTTATACCATGGATCCGGGACTGGTGGAGGAAAATCTCTCCGGCAGCAGTGTATTCCATAAGGAGCAGGAATTTTTGATCAATGAAAAAAATCGAACCAAGGTGTTTGTCATAACAAAAACAGAGAGCAGGAAAGGAGAAAGATAACATGGAACAGATTAGAAAAAGAGCAGAGCAGAGAGTGGAGGATACCTGGAATCTGGAGGCCATTTATCCTTCCAGTGAGGAATGGAAGGCAGATGCTGCCAGACTGGAGGAAGAGCTTCAGAGATTCAATGAGTATCAGGGCCATGTGAAGGATGGGGCAGATAAACTTCTGGAGATTCTGGAGGCTTACTGCAAAATGACAGAGCTTTTTGAAAAGATATTTGTATATGCCCATATGCATTTTGATGAGGATATGGGAAACAGCTTTTATCAGAAACTGAATGGTGAGGCGAGAGCCATGATGCCTAAATATGACGGCGCCATTTCCTGGCTTCAGCCGGAGCTTTTGGAGCTTTCAGAGGAAACCCTGGAAAACTATTTCCATGAAAATGAAAAGCTGGAGCTTTACCGCATCTGGCTGAATGATCTGCGGAGAAAAAAAGCCCATACGCTGAATAAGGATCAGGAGCGGATGCTGGCTATGGCAGGAGAGATGGGAAATGCGCCTTATCAGATTTACTCTATTTTTGAAAATGCAGATCTGACTTTTGGAACTGTGGAGGGAGAGCAGGGAGAGAGGCTGCCTCTTACTTCAGAAACCTTTGTGCGTCTCCAGGAGAATCGGAACCGCCGTATCAGAGAGGATGCCTTCCGTCAGTTTTATGGAGTATACCGGCAGTTCGGAAATACGATAGCGACTCTTTTTGATGCCAATGTGCGTCAGGCTATGTTCTTTGCCAGAGAGCGCCATTACTCCAGCAACCGGGCCTTTTATCTGGATGATGCTCAGATACCGGAGCAGGTGTATGATAATCTGATCGATACGGTTCACAAGAATCTTCCGGTGATGCATCGCTATGCAGCTTTGCGGAAAAAGATGCTGGGTGTGGAGGAACTCCATATGTACGATGTGTATGCGCCCATGGTATCCGATGTGGAAAAGAAATTTACCTTTGAGGAAGCCAAAGCAGTGGTGAAAGAGGGGTTAAAGCCTCTCGGGGAAGATTATCTGGAAATCCTTCAGGAGGGCTTTGACAATCGCTGGATCGACATTTATGAGAACACAGGAAAGCGGGGAGGAGCCTATTCCGGAGGAAGCTATGCCACCTATCCCTATGTGCTGCTGAACTTCCAGGGCAATTTAAATCATGTATTTACTCTTGCCCATGAGATGGGGCATTCCATCCACAGCTATTACACCAGAAAGAATCAGCCTTTTATCTATGGAGACTATAAGATCTTTGTGGCAGAGGTGGCATCCACCTGTAATGAGGCTCTGCTGATACACAGCCTGCTGGAGAAGACCTCAGACAAGCAGGAGCGGAAATATTTGATCAACTATTTTCTGGAGCAGTTTAAGTCTACGCTGTACCGCCAGACGATGTTTGCGGAGTTTGAGAAGATTACCCATGCAAAGGTGGAGGCAGGAGAGTCTCTCAATGCGGAAACACTGTGCGATATTTATCTGAATTTGAATAAGAGCTACTTTGGAGATGCTATGGTATCAGATCCGGAGATTGCCTGGGAATGGGCAAGGATTCCCCATTTTTACACACCTTTCTATGTATATCAGTATGCTACCGGTTTCTCTGCAGCTATTGCCATCGCAGAAAAGATCCGTAATCAGGAGCCGGGGGCTGTAGAAAATTATAAGAGATTTTTAAGCGGAGGCAGTTCCATGACTCCCATTGAGCTTTTGAGACTCTGCGGTGTGGACATGGAAAGCCCCAAGCCGATAAAGGCTGCGCTGGATGTATTTGCCCAGTATCTTGGTTATATGGAAGAGGAGTAGGAAAAAAGCAGTAAAGGAATAGCGGAAATGAGAATTATGAAAAAATTTATCGGCGACCGGAAATTTTACCGGATGCTGTTTCAGATCGCCCTGCCCATTCTGATCCAGAATGGAATTACCAATTTTGTAAATATGCTGGACAATGTAATGGTAGGGCAGACCGGTACAGAACAGATGTCCGGGGTGGCGGTGACCAATCAGTTGATTTTTGTGTTTAATATCTGTATTTTTGGTATCGTCAGCGGTGCGGGGATTTTTGGCGCGCAGTTTTACGGGAGCAAAAATGAGGAGGGATTTCGCAACACCTTTCGCTTTAAGATAGTTTACTGTGCCCTGGCTTCTCTTATCGGCACACTGATTTTTGTGGCCTTTGGGGAGGGACTGATCAGTCAGTTTCTTCATGAAGGCGGCAGCGGCGGGGGAGATCTGCAGGCAACCCTTCTATATGGAAAAGAATATCTTCTGATCATGCTGGCGGGACTGCTTCCTTTTGCAGTGAGCCAGGTATATGCCAGCACCCTGCGGGAAATGGGGAAGACCATGCTGCCTATGGTGGCCGGAGTTCTGGCTATTGTGGTGAACATTGTGTTCAATTATATTTTGATCTTCGGTAAGTTTGGAGCACCTGCCCTTGGAGTGGCCGGTGCAGCGATTGCCACTGTGATCTCCCGTTTTGCGGAGGCGATACTGATTATTGTGATCGTGGAGCGGAACAAGGAGGAGTACCCCTTTGCCAGGGGCGCTTACCGGAACCTGTGGGTGCCTATGGATCTTCAGAAGAAGATCTTCCTCAAGGGTTCTCCGCTGATCTTAAATGAGGTTCTTTGGGCCGCCGGAATGGCGGTGCTGAATCAGAGCTATTCTGTCAGAGGCCTGGTGGTGGTGGCAGGGATCAATATCAGTTCCACGATCTCCAATGTGTTCAGCGTCTTTTATCTGACTCTGGGAAGCGTAGTATCCATTATCATCGGTCAGCTTCTGGGAGCAGGGAAGATGGAAGAGGCGAAGGATCAGGATGTGAAGCTGATCGCAGCCTCGGTGATGGGAAGTGCGGCCATAGGTCTGATTATGATCGGCGCCGCTCCTCTGTTCCCCAGGATCTATAATACCACAGAGGAGGTTCGCGGGCTTGCAGCTGGATTTATTACCATTCTGGCTATGATCATGCCGGTGCAGTCCTTTATCAACTGCTGCTACTTTACCCTGCGTTCCGGGGGCAAGACGGTGGTGACCCTGCTGTTTGACAGCGTATTTGTCTGGGTGGTAAGCATTCCGCTGGCCAGAGTTTTGACTGGGATGACACCGCTGTCTATTACAACCATTTTCTTCTGTGTTCAGGCGGCAGAGGTGATCAAAGCGGTGATCGGGTTTGTACTGCTGAAAAAAGGGGTCTGGCTGAATAATTTTGTATCCGATTAAGGAAAAGGATGTGTGCTGAAAATTTTTTGCTTTCTTGTGCCGGAGGGGGGAACGGAGATCCTGCTTTGGCACATCATTGAGAAATCCTGTCCGGTCTTTCCGGAATAATCTGACAGAAGAGAAAAGCAGGTGAGCATATGAATTTGTATGAAGCGGTATATGGGAGAAAATCTATTCGGGGATATCGGATGGAGCCTTTGAATCAGACAGTTTTATCCGGGATCTTTATTTTTTTGGAACAGATGGAGCCCCTTTTTCCGGGGATTAAAACCAGGCTGGAGATTGCAGACTGCCTTTCCGGAAAGAATAAGATGCGGGGGCTGTTTAAAGCGGAGGCACCTTATTATCTTCTGATTTATTCAGAAAAAAGAGAAAAAAGCCAGCTGAACGCCGGCTATATTATGGAGCTGATTTCCCTCTACCTTACTACAAAGGGGGTGGGAAGCTGCTTTTTGGGATTTACGAAAAAGAAGCATGAGGAAGAAAAAGACGGCCTGGAATTTGTGATGGCCATGGCCTTTGGCCGTCCCAAGGGAAGCCTTTTGCGCCAGGGATATGGGGTGAAGCGCCTTTCTTTGGAAGAGCTTTGTGTTTATAAGGAGCGTCCGAAGACCTGGGTAAAAGAGATACTGGAGGCAGCCAGACTGGCACCTTCCAGTATGAATCATCAGCCCTGGCGTTTTGTGGTCTATGAAAATCGGATCCATGTGTTCTCCAAACTTCCCACCAATCGAAGAATGGTTTTGAATCGCTTTACAGAGTTTGACATGGGAATCATGCTGGCCAATGTGATGGTGGCGGCAGAGGAGATCTGGATGGATCTGGATCTGATCCGCCTGGATAATATTACACACAAATCCCTTCCCAACAACCAGTATCTGCTAAGTATTCTGGAGAAAACAGAATAAAAACAGGGGCCATCCGGAGGCAAAGAGCTAGTTTCCGGATGGCCGAATCCGGAAAAAGAAAATGAGTGGAGATGTGAATAAAAAAAGAGGAATGAAAAAGGAATGAAAAAAGAAAAAAAGAAAAAAAGAAAAAAATATAAAAAAACATCTTGACAAATTTAGGGACTTATAGTAATATATTGAATGTTCGCTGGAACAATAAATGAGATGCGCGAGTGGCTCAGTGGTGGAGTATCGCCTTGCCAAGGCGAGGGTCGCGGGTTCGAATCCCGTCTCGCGCTTTTGATCTAAAAAGTCAATAGAATAGTGAATATGCGCGAGTGGCTCAGTGGTGGAGTATCGCCTTGCCAAGGCGAGGGTCGCGGGTTCGAATCCCGTCTCGCGCTCTCAGGAAAGCAGGATAGAGTATCCTGCTTTTATTTTTGTGTCACCGGAATTTCCGATCAGACAAAAAAGCGCTTCACCCAGGATCCCGCTGCGGCGGAGTGGAAGCATACCGCAAATGCGGCCCGCCGCAGGGGAAGAAGAGCTGCAAAAACAGGATTATGCGCTGTGCAGTCTGCTCCGGTCTCTGTCAGGATCTGCGCTGTTTAACAGGTATTGGAAAAACCGGGAAAAATCGCCGGCATCAGACAGAAAGAGCTCCAGTCCCTTCGGGCCGGGAGAGAGCAGCTGCAGCAATCCCAAAGCTGCGGGTTCCTGCTTCAGGGAACAGAGGGTTCCGTCGGAAAGCCTGGCGCAGACGGTTCCCTGGCTTTGGCGGATCTTCTGGATAAAATCTAAGGTGTCTGGGATGTAACGGATAGTTAATTTGAACATAAGGAATCTCCTTTCGTATGAAGGTAAAAATAATTTACTATTAAGGTGAATGTTTGCCTCCTGCAAGGTCAGGGAAAAATAAGAAAATTTTACCGGATCTGCCCAATACCGGAGGTATTAAGAAGCACTTCGTTGTTTGTAAAAATATTATACCATTAAGCAGAAAAAGTCAAGGGATAATCATAAAAATATTTTACTATTAAACAAGACTTTATATATATAAAATAAGCTTCTGACTGTGGATCAGAAGGGAAATAACATTCTGATCTGCAGCCGGAAGCCAAAAAACAGAAACACAAGATCTGAAACGCATAAAACAGAAGCGCTTTCTATTGTCGGGAGAAGGAAACTTCTCCCCGAAACACATGATCAGCCAGAATAGCGGCAGCTCCTGCCAGCTGGGCCTCTTTTCCTAAAAGAGATTTTCGCACCAGCAGCTTCTGGTGATCCAGCGCCAGGCGTTTTTCATTGATCAGCTCTTCCAGTCTTGCAACATGGCGGTCCTTCCAGTCGATGCAGTCCTCTCCTAAAACGATCATTTCCGGTTGAAGCAGATTTACTACGCCTGCCAGGGCAATGCTGATATCTTCCAGCATTTCTTCCAGAATCTGTTCTGCTGCTGGATCCCCCTCCAAGTCAAAAAACTGGGGATAGGAGAGGGGGCGTCCGGTGGCTTCCCGGAGTTTTTTTGTGATGGATTCTGTGCCTGCGTACAGTTCCAGGCAGCCCCGGCTGCCGCAGTAGCATTTGGGGCCGCTCCGGTCAATACTGATATGGCCCAGCTCAGAGGCTACGCCCCTGTGATTGTGATAGATCTCACCATTGCTGATGATGCCGGATCCGATACAGTTTGCGGTAATGCCCATAAATAAAAAATCGTGAAGATCCCGGCCGATCCCGAAGAGCTTTTCTGCCAGGGCAGCGCTGTTGTTGTCGTGATCCAGATAGACGGGGAAGCCGTACCGCTGTCTGAGCAGATCCAGAAGAGGAACATTCTGGATCCCGTAAAACCTGGGAGGATTTAGCAGGATGCCCTTCTGCACATCCACAGGCCCGATGACCGCAACCCCAAGGCCCAGGACATTTTTCTCCCGCTGAAGCAGACGGTCCACTGCCTGAAAGGAATATTCCAGGAGAGTCTCCCTGGTGAGGGTTTCAAAGGGAATGGATTCCCAGTGTATAAAATTCATGGACAGATCACAGAGAACTGCCTCGATGCGGCCTCTGAAGATCAAAAGACCCATAAGCTTTGGGGCTTTTTCAGAGATTTTCAGCAGAATGGGATTCCTTCCGCAGGAATCGGTGAGCTCCTCTTCGCATTCCGTCACCAGTCCCTGGCTGATAAATTCAGAGATAATATTGGTGACGGTCATTTTGGAAAGCTTCGTCAGTTTTGCCAGCTCCACCCGCTTGTTGCAGACTCCTGTGGCGATGAGCTTTAAGAGTAATCCCCGATTAAACTGCTTGGAGCTGATGAGATTTTGACCTTTCATGTTTCCCATAGTGAATCCCTCCGGTAAAGAAACGCTTCCTCTGCACTGTTCTGTCAGGCAGAGGGCTTTCATAAACGTAATTTAACTTAACTCTATCATATCCAAAAACTTGGGTCAATCCCTGCTTGCAACCTTGAGTTTCCTATAGTAAAATGTAGTTGCTGTTCTCACAGCAGGCTGCGAAGCGTGCTGATCCTATCACAAGAAAAAGGGAACAGCGACAAAAGAAAACGGCTGTTAAAAGACAGCGGTAACGGATGTTTTAGAAAGAGAGCGATACGCTATCAGCTCTTTTATAAGGAGGTTTTTATTATCATGATGAAATTTTCAGAGTTTCCCTATGAACGGATCGATCTGGAAGGTGCTATCCGGGAAGGCAAAACGCTGGTGGAACAGGCCAGAGCAGCCAAAAGCGGCGAAGAACAGTACGAGGTGCATGAGCAGATGGGCAAGCTGCTGAATCATGTGAGGACTATGATCAATGTAGCCACCATCCGCCGGGACGGAGATATGACCGATGAATTTTACGCCGGGGAGAAGGATTACTATGATCAGGAGCTTCCCAATTTTGAGGCAATGGTGAATGAGTATCAAAAGGTTTTCTATGCCACCCCTTACCGGGAATATATGGAGGAGCGCATCGGACAGGTGCCTTTTAAGTCCATGGAGCTTCAGATGAAGGCCTTTGATGAGAAGCTGATCCCCCTGATGCAGGAGGAGAATGCGCTGCGCACCAGATATTCCAAACTCATTGCCTCCGCGTCCATTGACTGGAACGGGGAGAAATTGAACCTGTCTTTGATGCAGAAATATAAGACGGATAAAGACCGGAAGGTGAGAGAGGAAGCCTGGAAAAAGTACGGAGAATTTTTTGAGGAGCACATGGCAGAGTTTGATGAGATCTATGATCTCATGGTAAAGAACCGCACCGCCCAGGCAAAGGCCCTTGGGTTTGACAATTACATTGAGATGGGTTACTGCCTGATGAACCGGAATTCCTACGGAAGGGAGGAGATCGAAGCCCTTCGGGATCAGATCAAAAAGGTGTATGTGCCCTTCGCAGAGGCTATGCATGAGGAGCGGCGGAAGCGTCTTGGGGTGGATCATCTGTATTATTACGATGAGGGCGTCTACTTCCCCCAGGGCAATCCGGCTCCCAAGGGAACCCCTGAAGAGATCCTTCAGGGCGGGGAGAACATGTATGCCCAGCTCTCTAAGGAGACAAAGGAATTTTTTGATATGATGCGTCAGCGGGAACTGTTCGATGTGCTGGGCAGAAAGAATAAAAAGGCCGGAGGGTACATGGAAAATCTGGATGAGTATAAGGTGCCCTTTATATTCGCCAACTTTAACGGAACCAGCGGAGATATTGATGTGATCACCCATGAGTGCGGTCACGCCTTCCAGTATTTTGTAGCATCCCAGGATCCGGTGGACGATCATTACCGGTATCTGACCATGGAGACGGCGGAGATCCATTCCATGTCCATGGAATTTTTCACAGAGAGGTATATGGAACTGTTCTTCGGGGATCAGGCGGAAGAGTACCGGAAGATGCATTTGGAAGATGCAGTGGCGTTTATTCCTTACGGATGCATGGTGGATGAGTTCCAGCATATTGTGTATGAGAAACCGGAGCTGACTCCAAAACAGCGCCGGGAGGCATGGAGCGAACTGGAGAAGGCTTACCGCCCCCATATGGACTGTGCAGGCAGCGTCTATCTGGAGCAGGGGGCTTTCTGGCAGAAGCAGCTTCATATTTTTGAATGTCCCTTCTATTATATAGACTATGTGCTGGCCCAGCTTTGCGCCTTCCAGTATCACATTTGGATGAACAGGGATTATGAGGCAGCCTGGAACAGCTACATGGAGCTTTGCAGACTCTCTGCCAGCAGATTCTATCCGGAGCTGCTGCAGCAGGCAGGGCTGCAGGTACCTTTTGAGGAGGGCTGCATCCAGAAGATCGTGGATGGACTGGAGCTGAAATAGGGAAGGAAAGAAATGAAAAAATATGCCAAAGATTTTAAGGGGAAAGAGGAAAATTTCCAGTATGTGGGAAAACGCTATCTGGTGAAAGCGGAAGAAGAGGAGCTTAAGAAACGGGCGATCATGGGAATGGTCTGGCTGACAGTATCTACCCTTATGATGCTTCTGGCGCTTACCCGAAATAATGTGGGAAACCGGGGAACCCTGCTGGTGTTCCTCTCTGTTGCCCTTTGTTTTCCTATTGTATATGGCTGGATGGGAGTGTGGAGCTTGTTTTCCTATATGAAGAAGGAGGAGAAGCAGGACCCGGGATCTCTGGCAAAGCACTGGGAAGGGGAAGGGCTGTGGATGCGCCGTATGGATTATGACCGGTGCATCCGCCGCCCCTGGCGGTGCAGCCTGATGGCGGCTCTGCTTGGAGGAACGACTCTGGCAGGTGATCTGATTTTGCTTTTTGGTCAGAAAACTTTCTGGAGCCCGGAAGTGATCCGCACAGAGGAGGTGCTGTTTCTGGCAGCCATAGCAGTGATCACTCTAGCTGGCACAGAGGAGGCTTTTCAAAATCGGAGACTTTTCAAAAAAGTTCGGGAAGAGACCGATAAAATTCCGGATAAGAGCTAGAAAAAAGCAGGATTTTGAAAAATACTTCGCAAGATTTCAGGAAAGTTCATGATATTTTCATAAATTTTCCGTTGAAAAAAAACGAAAAGATGATAGAATAGAAGGGTATGACTAAAAATGCATACAAAGAATTTAGATAAAGGAGGAGACAGTTTTATGAGTATGAAAAAAGTAATGGCTCTGCTGTTGACTGGCGCTATGGCTGTGAGCTCTATGAGCATTCCGGCATTTGCCGAGGAGACAGAAGCCGCTGCTGAAGCAGCTGCAGAGACAAGCGGAGAAGATGTTCCCCTGGTAGTAGGTATGAATAACTTCTCTGAAAAATTCAGCACATTCTTTGCTGAGAGTGTTCCGGATCAGGACGTAGCCAATCTGGTGGGTACTAGCCTGATCACAAATGACCGTGCAGGCGGTCTGGTGTACAATGGTATTGAGGGTGAGACCAGAGAGTACAACGGTACGGAGTACACCTACAAGGGAATCGCTGACATTACGGTGACAGAGAATGAGGATACTACCGTTTATAATATTAAGCTGAAGGATGATGTGGTATTCTCTGACGGAGAATCCATGACAGCAGATGATATCATCTTTACCTATTATGTGCTGGCAGATACCGATTACGATGGATCCGCTACACTTTACTCCACCGATATTCAGGGTCTGAATAATTACCGCCTGAATTCCACCGCAGCTGAGAGCATCACAGAGGAGGATGTGGCAGCTGTATTGGCAGAGATGCCGGAGGAGCTGGCAGCTTCTGTGAAGGAAGAGCTGATCGTTCCCCTGCTGACTGCTGAGTATGACTGGGCAGCTGCTGCCTGGGAAGACTACGCTGAAGATTACGGCGTAACCAACGGAGACGAGTTCTTTGCACTGCTGTATGCTACAGATGAGAACTACAGCGTAGAGGGCAAGGACAAAGATACCATGATCAGCGAGATTGCTGATATGTATGGAACTGACTACAAGGCTCTGGCTGCTGCTTACGGCGATGAGGCTTTCTTTGATGAGGATGCCAATACTGTGGCACAGACTTATCTGGTAGATCAGAAGACTGCTGCCGGCGAGGGTGAAGAAGTTCCCAACATTTCCGGTATCCAGAAACTGGGAGACTATGAAGTGGAAGTGACCACAGACGGCTTCAATGCAGCTGCCATCTACCAGATCGCAGGTATCATCGTTGAGCCCATGCACTACTATGGAGATCCTTCTCTTTACGATTATGAGAACAATCAGTTCGGATTTACCAGAGGAGATCTGTCCGCTATCCGGGATAAGGTTGCACAGCCTCTGGGTGCCGGCCCCTACAAGTTCGTAAAATATGAGAACAAGACGGTTTATCTGGAAGCAAATGAGAATTATTTCCAGGGCGAGCCTAAGATCAAACATGTACAGCTTCGTGAGACTGCTGAGCCGGATTACATCCCGGGTGTAGAGCAGGGCACCATCGATATCTGCGATCCCTCCGGAAGCAAGGAGAAATTCGAGCAGATCAAGAGCATCAACGGCAACGGCGAGCTGGACGGAGAAAAGATCCGCATCAGCCGTGTGGACGCTCTGAGCTACGGCTACATCGGCCTGAATGCCAACACCATCAACGTGGGCGGAGAACCCGGATCAGAGGCATCCAAGAATCTGAGAAAAGCCATTGCAACTGTTATGAGCGCATACAGAGATGTGACGATTGATTCCTACTACGGTGACGCAGCATCTGTGATCAACTACCCCATCACCAATACCTCCTGGGCAGCTCCTCAGAAATCTGACGCTGACTATCAGGTGGCTTACTCTGTGGACGTGGAGGGTAATCCCATCTACACCGAGGGTATGTCTGATGAGGAGAAGTTTGCGGCAGCGCTGGATGCAGCAGTTGGTTTCTTTGAGGCAGCAGGCTACACCTTTGAGAACGGCGTGATGACCGCAGCTCCCGAGGGCGCTAAGATGTCCTACGAAGTGATCATCGGTGGTTCCGGCGTGGGCGATCACCCCAGCTTCGCAATCCTCACCGATGCAAAGGCAGCTCTGGAGAGCATTGGATTAACCATTGAGATCAGTGACATCACTGACCAGAACCTGATGTGGGATCCCATCAACTCCGGTACTGCTGAGATGTGGGCAGCAGCATGGCAGTCCACTCTTGACCCGGATATGTATCAGGTATACTACAGCAACACTCCCAGCAACTACTATCACATTGACGATCCTGTTCTGAACGAGAATATTCTGAACGCAAGATCTACCTCTGATCAGGATTACAGAAAGTCTGTTTACAAAGAGTGTCTGGACATTATCCTTGACTGGGGCGTTGAGATTCCGGTTTATCAGAGACAGGACTGTGTAATCTACAGCCCGGAGCGTGTAAATCCTGAGACCTTTACCCCGGATGTTACTACCTTCTACAAATGGTATTCTGAGATCCAGAATATGGAAATGATGTAACAAGAGATACCAGGGGAAATAAAGTCCTGCCGGAAGGCCAGTGAAAAATGGGACGCGGAGGCCCGCCAGATCAGGTGGGCTCTCTGTGTCCTTACCAATGCCGGCAGCAAACAGAAGTGCATCTTTTGTCTGATGCGGCAGGGATACGAAAATGATCTGTCCCCAAACAGGCCCTAGAACGGCAGGGCCTTCCCTTATGAGACAGGAAGAACACGGGAAAGGAAAGAACCCATGAAAAAATTTATAGCAAGGCGGCTCCTCCTGGGAGTGGTCATTCTGTTTTTTGTTTCAATGATTATTTATTCTGTAGAGCGCAGCCTTCCCACTTCTTATGTGGATAACAAGGCCCGCAATATGTCGATGAAACAGGGCGCAAAGCCATTTGAAGAGCTGAAAGCAGAGCTGAATGCTGCCTACGGCATGGATAAGCCGGTGCTGGTAGGCTATTTTACCTGGCTGGGTAATGCAGTCCGGGGTGAGTTCGGTGATTCCTGGGTATGGAATCAGCCGGTTACAGAGAAGTTTAAAGAAGTTATCTGGTATTCATTTGCGTTGGCGGTGATCGCCTTTACTTTGGAAATTCTAATAGCGGTGCCTCTTGGCATTCTTTCGGCCACCAGGCAGTACAGCAAGATGGATTATGCGGTGACAGTATTTGCACTCATCGGTATTTCACTGCCGCCATTTTTCTTTGCCACTATTTTAAAATACATTTTTTCCATTCAGTTGGGATGGTTTGACTTGTATGGAATTGTGGGACGTATGCACGATCAGTACAGCCCGGTAGGCCAGGTATTGGATATGGCCAAGCATCTGATCTTACCGGTGGCTACTTTGACCATCGCAGGTATCGGTTCACTGATGCGTTATACCAGAACAAATATGCTGGAGGTACTGAATTCCGACTATATCCGTACCGCCAGGGCGAAGGGCTTGAAGAACAGCAAGGTGATCTGGCATCATGCATTCCGCAATACTTTGATCCCTCTGATCACGATTTTGGGAGGCATGCTTCCCGGATTGTTTGCAGGAGCTATGATCACAGAGACCCTGTTCCAGATTCCGGGTATCGGCTACACCTCTTATCAGTGTCTGATACAGGGAGATCTGCCCTTTACCATGTTTTACATGAGTTTTTTGGCAGTGCTGACCTTGACAGGAAATCTGATCGCAGATATCCTCTATGCAGTTGCTGACCCCAGAGTACGAGTGAACTAGGAAGGAGAAAGACATGAGTGAGAAGTTAAATAAGGTCCAGGATGAGAAGGTCAGCACCTCTCAGGCTTTGGATGATGAACAGCGTGTCAAGGTTCTCTCTCCCGGTATGCTGGTGGCAAAGCGGTTCTTCAGGAACAAGCTGGCCATGGTGGGCCTGGTGATTATTGTGGCTATGTTTTTATTCGCCTTTGTAGGCGGAGTGATCAGCCCCTATGGAGAGAGTCAGGTATTTCGTAAGACAGAGGTGAGCTGGAAGGATTTTGCCGGAGCTGCCTACAATGACACCTGGATTTTTAATACAAAAGAGGGAGAGGACTTCCCCGCAGCTGCCCAGCAGAAGTTTGTGCTGGCTTCCAGCAGAGAAGAAGAAACCTTTGAAGCAGGGGGCATGACCTACGAGATTGCAGATTTAAGCGAGAGCCTTAAGGCGGTGATCGCACAGCAGCCGGTGGCTACGGTACTGACCTTAAAGGGTAAGTCCAGCTATAAAGAGAGCGGCAGCACACCCCTGACAGAGGAGATCAAGAAAGGGTATGAGGCTGCTGTGGAAGCGGAGGAGACTACCTTTGAGGCGGATGGGGAAAGCTATACCATCAGCAAGTCCGGACGTCAGATGGTGATTGCCAAGGGCGGAGAGATTGCCTTTGCCACCAAGAAGGTGTTTAACGGAGCAGCCGCTGATACTGCTATGGATTATGAGTTCCAGAAAGCAGCCCTCACAGCTCTGGATGCAGGGGAGAAGGCTTTTTCCTATGGAGGCGCTTCCTATGAGCTGAGCGCTGTGGAAGGGGAGCGGGTCATTCAGATCCTCTTAGACGGACAGATTTATGGTACGATTTCAGATATGCTGATCTCTCCCCTGGGGACAGACGCATTTTTACACCTGGAATTTAAGGAAGCTGCGGAGGCTGCGATTTTGGCAAAGGAGAGCAGCTTTGAGATCGTAAATGAAGCGGGGGAGACTGAGACCTATCAGCTTCAGAACAAGAATACCCAGTATGTGATCCGGAATGAGAAGACCACCATGGTGAATGATAAGTTCCGGGCTCCGGATAAGGAGCATCTGCTGGGAACCGACGGCAATGGAATGGATATGCTGACCCGTCTCATGTACGGCGGCCGGGTATCCCTGATGATCGGTTTTGTGGTTATCATTCTGGAGATCGTCATCGGAATTGTGATCGGCGGAATTTCCGGTTATTTCGGCGGATGGGTGGATACCATCCTGATGCGTGTGGTGGATATCGTTGTGTGTATTCCTGCCATGCCGCTGTATATCATTATCGGTGCGGTGATGGACAGCTACAAAATTGATTCCGGTCTTCGTATTTATGCCCTGTGTATTATCCTGGGACTTTTAAGCTGGCCCGGTATTGCCAGAATGGTGCGAGGTCAGATCCTTTCTCTGAGAGAACAGGAGTTTATGATCGCCACAGAGGCTACCGGAATCCGGGTTTCCAGAAGAATTTTCCGCCATCTGGTGCCAAACGTGATCCCACAGCTGATCGTTATGGCCACCATGGGTCTGGGAGACGTTATTCTGATGGAGGCTACCTTAAGCTTCCTGGGACTGGGAGTAAAATTCCCCCTGGCTTCCTGGGGCAACATTGTCAATGCGGTAAATGACAGCTATGTTTTGACAAATTTCTGGTTTGTATGGATCCCGGCAGGTTTCCTGATCCTGATCACTGTGCTTGGATTTAACTTTGTAGGCGACGGTCTGCGGGATGCCTTTGACCCCAAGATGAAACGGTAGGTGAGAATATGGGATTATTTGGAAAGAAAAACGAAAATTATATTTCAGCGAAAGAGACAAAGCGGATTTCCAGGGAAAACCGTAAGATCACCAATGAGATAGAAAAAAAGCGGAAGCGGAAAAATGTTCCGGAGTCGGAGTATCTCACCAAGATGAAGAATCCGGACAATGTAGTGGAATTTGATAATGTCCATACCTATTTCTTCACAGATATCGGAACTGTAAAAGCAGTGGACGGAGTGTCCTTTGAAGTGCCCCAGGGAAAGACGGTGGGCATTGTGGGAGAGTCCGGCTGCGGAAAGTCAGTTACCAGCCTGTCCTTGATGCAGCTGGTGCAGCGTCCCCAGGGACAGACTGTGGAGGGACAGATCCGCTTTAATACTGGTGACAAGGTATACAATATTGTGGATACTCCACAGAGCGAGATGGAAAAGCTTCGGGGAAATGAGATGTCCATGATCTTCCAGGAGCCCATGACCTCTTTGAATCCGGTGTTCCGCATTGGAGATCAGGTGGATGAGATCATTGCCCTGCATAATCCCCAGATGAGCAAGACAGAAGTGAAGGAGCGTACCATTCAGATGCTGGAGCTGGCAGGTATTGCCAACAGCCGGGGCGTTTACAAAATGTATCCCCATGAGCTTTCCGGCGGTATGCGTCAGCGTATCTGCATTGCCATAGGCCTGGCCTGCAGTCCAAGGCTGATCATTGCGGACGAGCCGACCACGGCTCTGGATGTAACGATCCAAGCACAGATCCTGGATCTGATGCGGAAGCTGAAAGATCAGATCAATTCCTCCATTATGCTCATTACCCATGATCTGGGTGTGATTGCTGAGATGGCGGATTATGTGGTAGTCATGTATGCAGGAAGAGTTGTGGAGAAGGGAACTGCCAGAGAGATCTTTTACAGTCCCTCCCATCCCTACACCATTGGTTTGATGCGTTCGAAGCCTGTTGTGGGCAAGCGGGTGGATAAGCTTTACAGCATTCCGGGCAAGGTACCCAATCCTATCAATATGCCGGATTACTGTTACTTCAGAGACCGCTGTGAGCATGCCTGTGAAAAATGTCAGGGCAAATATCCCGGCGTGATCAAGTTAAGCCCCACCCATGAGGTGAGCTGTTACCGCTATGCGGAGGGACAGGATGCAGGTTACCTGATCCGCCAGCTGGAAGAGCAGGCAAAGAAGAAGGGAGGCAGTCATGAGTAATACAGCAAAGAACGGTGCAGCCGTTGACAATATTTTGGAAGTCTCCCATTTGAAAAAGTATTTCCCCATAAAAGGCGGAATGTTCGGAAGAGAGATCGGAGCAGTGAAGGCGGTGGACGATGTTTCCTTTACCATTGAGAGGGGAACTACCATGGGTCTGGTGGGAGAGTCCGGCTGCGGAAAATCTACCACAGGCCGTACCATTCTCCGACTTCTGGAAAAGACAGACGGAACGGTGCTCTTTAACGGACAGGATGTGAATAGCCTTTCCCATCAGGAGATGAGAAAGCTTCGCACCAAAATGCAGATTATTTTCCAGGATCCGTATTCTTCCCTGTCTCCCCGGCTTCCCATCGGAGAGATCATTGGTGAGGCGGTGCGAGAACATGGCCTGGTACCGAAGGAGCAGCTTCAGGACTATGTGACTCAGGTTATGTTAAACTGCGGTCTTCAGCCTTATCACAAGGATCGCTATCCTCATGAGTTCTCAGGAGGACAGAGGCAGCGTATTTGTATCGCCAGAGCACTGGCTTTGAATCCTGAGTTTGTGGTGTGTGATGAACCGGTGTCTGCACTGGATGTATCCGTTCAGGCTCAGATCATCAACCTTTTGGAGGAGCTTCAGGAAAAGCATAAACTGACTTATCTGTTTATCTCTCATGACCTTTCTGTGGTGGAGCATATTTCCGATACCGTGGGTGTGATGTACCTGGGGGGGCTGGTTGAGACGGGTAAAACGGAGGATATTTTTGCAGAACCTCTGCATCCCTATACTAAAGCGCTGTTTTCCGCTATCCCCATGCCGGATCCGGATCTGAAGAGAAATCGGATCGTGCTGGAGGGAAGCATTCCTTCTCCTGCAAATCCGCCCAAGGGATGTAAATTCCACACCCGCTGCAGTCAGTGTATGGAGCGATGCAAGGTGGAAGAGCCGGCAGTAAAGGATATGGGCAACGGCCATAAGGTACGGTGCCATCTGTATGATTAGAGAAAAGCAGCTGTCTGAGAAGAGGAAAGGCAGGCACTTCCGTGTTTGAGAGAATCTGACAAAGGAGACGGTTGTATAGACAGGACTGCGGCGGCCGTTTAGGCTGCTGTAGTCCTGTTTTTATATCAGGGGAAACTGTTTCCCATGATACAAAAGACGCTTCGCAGGATTATAGCTTTCAGAGGCAGCTTCAAAGGAAGCCAGCAGGTAGAAAGGGATTATATGGGAAAAAAACGAAAAAAAGAAGAATTGCCGGATTATACAGTAGCCAATATGGATGTGGAGGGAATGCCCTGGAATATAAGAAAACCCTGGCAGAAGGGCTTTAGGGACACCGGACCCTGGGTGCAGAAATCCGGGGAGACCATTGGGGAGGACGCCGGGGAAAAGAGGCCGGTGAAGAAGGAGCAGGAGCCTTATTCTAAAAAGGAGTCCATGCAGATTACCTGGATGGCATTGAAGGTGGCTCTCGCCATCAGCGGCGTCTTTGCCCTGATAGCATTTCTGTTTATTCTTTTCTGCGTATATGTGTGGCTTTAGAGAATGGGAGAATCCCCAATACGGAAAGGGGTGCTGCAAAATACGAAACCCGGTGGAGGTTCGGCGTGTTTTTTCCAGAAAACGTATTGTTTTCTGTGAAAAAGCACCCGAAAGAGTACCTCCGGAGATAGTTTGCAGCACCCCTTTGTGTTATTCGTCCCATCCGTCGTTGAAACGGTAGGTAATACAGATGTTTCGCACCACCTGATCCGGAGTGATGGCAAGATCGTGAAGATCGCTCACTGCCGGGAGATGATTTTCCTCCTCCAATTCCACTGAAATCCAGTTCATAAGGGCTTCATTGGCATCGTCTACGGCCTCTTCCAGAGTGTCACCTTTTGCAGTGCAGCCTTCCAGATCCGGAAAGTAGCCGGTGAAGGTTCCGTTGTCCTGTTTTTGAAAAATTGCAGGGTAAATAAATTTCATGAGTACTAGTTCCTTTCTTTTTTCTCAGCATTTTTCATAGATGCTGTATATCAGCTTTTCAGAATCCTCCCAGCCCAGGCAGGGATCGGTGATAGACTGACCATAGACATGGTTGGGCGTGCCGATCTTCTGGCTTCCCTCCACCAGATAGCTTTCGATCATCAGACCCTTGACCATTTCCTTGATCTCCGGATTGTAATTGCGGCTGTGGAGCACTTCGTGGCAGATGCGGATCTGTTCCTTGTACTGTTTGTTGGAATTGGAGTGGTTAGCATCAATGATGGCGGCAGGATTTTTTAGTCCCCGCTTGCCATACATTTCCAAAAGGAGCATCAGATCCTCGTAGTGGTAGTTGGGAATACAGTTGCCATGTTTGTTGACGGCGCCTCTTAAGATCACATGGGCCAGATCGTTGCCGTCTGTGTTCACATCCCATCCCCGATAGATGAAATTGTGCTTGCTTTGCGCAGCCTGAACAGAATTAAACATTACGGATAAGTCTCCGCTGGTGGGATTTTTCATTCCTGCGGGAACATCCATGCCGCTTACCGTCATCCGGTGCTGCTGATCCTCCACAGAGCGGGCGCCGATGGCTACATAGGAGAGGATGTCATCCAGATATCTCCAGTTTTCCGGATAGAGCATCTCATCAGCAGCAGTGAGGCCGGTGTCTTCGATGGCCCGGATGTGAAGCTTGCGGATGGCAATGATGCCTGCCAGCAGATCCGGCTTTTTTTCCGGATCCGGTTGGTGGATCATGCCCTTGTAGCCCTGTCCGGTGGTTCTGGGTTTATTGGTGTATATTCTTGGAATAATGATCAGGCGGTCTCCTACCTTATCCTGAAGCGCAGCCAGACGTCCCAGATAATCACAGACAGAGTCTTCGTTATCAGCAGAACAAGGGCCGATGATCACCAGAAATTTATTGGACTCTCCGGTGAATACCTGGCGGATCTCCTGATCCCGCCTGGCCTTTATGGCTTTTACATTTGGGGATAGAGGGTATTGTTTCTTGATCTCTGCAGGAATCGGCAGTTTTTTTTCGAAATTGATAGCCATGCTCATTACTCCTTTTCTGTCTTTTGTCAACTCCTTATTATAATATAAGAAAATCAGAAAGTCGATATGAATTTGAGATTTTTCAATAGATTTCCCCGTTGGAGGAAAGAAATTTTTGTGGATGTTTTGGATAACAGTTGCCCCAAAGGAAAATTCAATGTATAATTGACCGAGAAATAAGAAAAAAGGCAGGAAGAAAAACTTATGAGCAAACCGTATTTTCCAGTATTTTTAGATCTATCGGATAAAAAAATAGTAGTAGTAGGAGCAGGAACCATTGCCAAGCGCAGGATCCGCACTTTGATTGACTTTACAGACCATTTGGTGGTGGTGGCCCCGGAGGTAAATAAAGAGCTTCTTGAACTGGAACAGCAGGGAAAGCTTACCATCCTTCGAAAAAAGTATGACCGGGAGGATCTTTATGAAGCACATATGGTGATTGCGGCTGCCAGTGATTCTAAGATTAATAATGATATTTACAGTGCCTGCAAATGTCTTGGAATTCCGGTGAATGTGTGCAGCAATAAAGAAAAATGCGATTTCTTTTTTCCAGGGATCGCCAGAAAAGAGTATGTGGTGGCGGGAGTTACCGCCAGCGGCAGAGAACATAAGCAGGTAAAGGGGATTACAGAAAGGATACAAGAAATCCTATGAGTAATGAATGGAAATCCATTTTGGGTATTGGAACCATTATTTTGCTGATGATGGCAGCCTTTGCTGTTTTTATTGTGTGGGATAAGAAGAAAAAACGGCGGAGGATGCTGGAGAGGATCCGGAGGGATTGGGGCGCCTGGCCGGCCAGACAGTACGATTCCGGGGATTGGGATGCAGCGGCAGGGTATTATGTCAATAAACAGACCGGGGAGTTCCAGATTGATGATACTACCTGGGAGGATCTGGGAATGGATCGGGTCTTTATGCTCCTGAATCATACCGGCTCTTTTTTAGGCGAGGGCTATCTTTATTATCTGCTGCGCACCCCGTCCTTTGATGAGAAGGAGCTTTTAGAACGGGATCGTCTTATCAACTATTTTGCAGAGAATCCGGAAGAGCGGGAACAGGCAGAACTGTTTTTTTACAGCGTGGGTAAGACGGGCAGAGCCTCTGTGTTTGATTCTGTCTATGATCTTGCCCGGTTTCAGCCGGGCAGTAAATGGCCCCATTTTTTGAACCTGATGCTGTTTGCTGCTTCTTTGGCAGTGCTGTTTGTTGCTCCGGCTCCCGGAATCTTGCTGATTTTAGGTTGGATGGCTTATGGGATGCAGGATTATTACCGGAGAAAGAGGCCTGTGGAAAAGTATGTGACTTCTACCCGCTTTTTGCTGAAGACCCTGGAGATTGCCAGGGAGCTGGGAAAGCTGGAGCTTCCGCCTCTGAAAGAGTATCAGAAACGGATCCGCGAAGCAGCAGACCATTTTGGAAAGCTGAAGCGCAATACGTTCTTTCTGATGATGGGCTCCAGGACGGATGCAGATCTTTTAGCTGGCATTATCATGTATCTGAACAGCTGTTTTCACATTGATCTTCTCCAGTTTTTTACGGTGGTAAAAGAGATGAAACTCCATCTGAAGGAATTTGAAGTGATGGTGGAGGAGTTAGGAAAGCTTGAGGCAGCCATTGCAGTTGCCTCTTTTCGGGCGTGTATGAAGGATTGGTGCAGGCCAAAGCTTCTGAATGGGGAGGAAGTTTGGAACCCCGCTGGTTCGCCGGAGAAAAGCGCCAACGGGACAGAACAGTTTTTCGGGCCGCTTTTTTTGGATGCAGAAAATGTATACCATCCGTTGATCCAGGATCCGGTGAAGAACAGTATCCGCGCAGAGCGGGGGGTTCTGCTGACAGGATCCAACGCTTCCGGAAAATCTACCTTTTTAAAGACTGTGGCAGTCAATGCCATTTTGTCTCAGACGGTTTATACCTGCATGGCAGATCACTGGAGTTCCGGTTATTTCCGGGTATATTCCTCCATGGCTCTTCAGGATAATCTGGAAGGACAGGAGAGTTATTATATTGTAGAGATCAAGTCCCTGAAGCGGATCCTGGATGAAACTCTTCCCAGAGAAGAAGAGAAGAAGGGGAAACCGGCTCCGGTTCTTTGTTTTGTGGATGAGGTTCTGCGGGGGACCAACACCGTGGAGCGGATCGCAGCTTCTTCTCAGATTTTAAAATATATGGCCGGACGGCAGGCATTGTGCTTTGCTGCCACCCATGATATTGAACTGACCCATATTCTGGAAAACTATTATGATAACTATCATTTTCAGGAACAGGTGCAGGATCATGACATTCAGTTTGACTATAAGCTGTATTCCGGCCGCGCTGTCAGCCGCAATGCTATTAAGCTGCTGGGGCTGATGGGTTATGAGGGGGATGTGATCCAGGCGGCAGAGCGTTCAGCAGAACAGTTTTTGGAGACCGGAGAGTGGGGAAAGCAGGCATGAAGCCGGGAATAAGCTCTGAGAAGAGACAGGAAAAATCAAGAGAGAAACCAGGAGAAGAAATAAATAGAAGAAATAAAGAAAAAAATAAAGAAAAAAATAAAGAAAAAAATAAAGAAAAAAATAAAGAAAAAAATAAAGAAAAGGAGATTGTATGCTAGTAAAGATCTATACCGATGGCGCAGCCAGAGGAAATCCGGATGGACCGGGAGGCTACGGAACAGTTTTGGAATATGTGGATCCCAAGGGACAGCTTCATACCAGGGAGTTTAGCCAGGGATATAAAAAAACCACCAACAACCGCATGGAGCTGATGGCAGCTATCGCGGGGCTGGAGGCTTTGAATCGCCCGTGCCAGGTGGAGCTGTATTCGGATTCCAAGTATGTGGTGGATGCTTTTAATCAGCACTGGATTGACAGTTGGGTGAAGAAAGGGTGGAAACGGGGAAAAAATGAGCCTGTAAAAAATGTTTCTCTCTGGAAGCGGCTGCTGGCAGCAAAAGAACCCCATGAGGTGACCTTCATCTGGGTCAAGGGCCATGACGGCCACCCTCAGAATGAGCGGTGCGATACATTGGCCACCACGGCGGCAGACGGGGATGATCTGATACCGGATGAGCTGGGAGATTGATTCTGTTTCAATTCCTCCTTGACAATCTGTCCAGAAGTCTCTATACTGAGAAACAAAGCTGTGATTGGAACAAGTAGGAGCCAGGGGAATGGACAGAAAGCTGCCGGTTGATGAGAGGCGCGCAGGAAGTTGGCTTTGAATACATCCAGGAGCTTCGCACCGAAAGCAGTCAGATAGAAGTCTCAGATACGGCACCGGAGAATGTATGTTTTCAATAGGAAAATTTTATTGAGCAGGGTTCCGGGAGCAGGGCAGGAGGCAGAGAGACTGGCGGGCCGGTAGGCTGCGGCGGCAGGCAACCGTTATGATGCCAGAGTATGCAGGTACTCAATGAGGCAGAAAGTGTGAGCTTTCTGTGAAGTAAGGTGGTAACACGGGAACGATGGCTCTCGTCCTTATAACAGAAATAGGGATGAGAGCTTTTTTGATTCGCTTTTGGGCAGTCATCCCGGGAAAATATAGTGTATTTCCTAAGAAAGAATTGACAAAGAGAAGGATTAATGCATCATGGCGAGGATGTGCAGGAAAAGCCAGGTGACAGAAAAATTTGAAAAGCGGAAATTTTGCGGCAAGAACAAGGAGGAATAAGAACATGAAAGTCTATGAGGAGCTGCAGGCCAGAGGACTTCTGGCACAGGTAACAGATGAAAAAGAGATCCGGGAACTGGTGAACGAGGGAAAGGCTACTTTCTATATTGGATTTGATCCAACGGCAGACAGCCTTCATGTGGGACACTTTATGGCGCTGTGCCTGATGAAGCGTCTCCAGATGGCAGGAAATAAGCCTATCGCACTGATCGGCGGCGGTACGGGAATGATCGGAGATCCCTCCGGAAGAACCGATATGCGTCAGATGATGACAAAGGAGACTATCCAGCACAACTGCGACTGCTTTAAGAAGCAGATGAGCCGTTTCATTGATTTTTCAGAGGGCAAGGCCATGATGGTAAACAATGCGGACTGGCTGCTGGATCTGAACTATGTGGATCTGCTGCGGGAGGTGGGAGCTTACTTTAAGGTAAACCAGATGCTCAACGCCAGATGCTATCAGCAGAGGATGGACCGGGATGAAGGTCTGACCTTCCTGGAGTTTAACTATATGATCATGCAGAGCTACGACTTCTATGAACTGTACCGCAGATACGGCTGCAATATGCAGTTCGGCGGGGACGATCAGTGGAGCAATATGCTGGGCGGCACCAATCTGATCAAGCGGAAGCTGGACAAGGATGCTTACGCTATGACTATCACCCTCCTCTTAAATTCTGAGGGAAAGAAGATGGGCAAGACCCAGTCCGGAGCAGTATGGCTGGATCCGAACAAGACCTCACCCTTTGATTTCTACCAGTATTGGAGAAATGTGGCGGATGCAGATGTTTTGAAATGCCTGCGGATGCTTACCTTCCTGCCTCTGGAGCAGATTGACGAGATGGATCACTGGGAAGGCAGTCAGTTAAACCAGGCAAAGGAGATCCTGGCTTATGAGCTGACCAACCTGGTGCATGGCGAGGAAGAGGCAAAGAAAGCACAGGAGGGAGCAAGAGCTTTGTTCGGCACTGGAAATGCAGCGGATATGCCTACAGTGGAGCTGACCACAGAGGACCTGAATGAGGATGGTATTGATCTGATCGGCGCGCTGGTAAAGGCAGAGCTGGTGGGAACCAGGAGTGAAGGAAGAAGAGCCATCGAACAGGGCGGTGTGTCTGTGGACGGCGAGAAGATTGCAGATGTGAAGCATATTCTTACAAATGAACAGCTTTCCGGAGACGGGGTTGTGTTAAAGCGGGGAAAGAAGAAATTTAAAAAAGTCTGCTTAAAGTAGGGATATAAAAGCCAAAACTGCTGTTTCAGACAGGAAAATCCCTTGATTTTATAAAAATATCCAAAATAAATGAAAATAAGAGAGGAAAAATCCTGAAAACAGTTTACCTGGAGCGGTGATTTATGATAGAATAAAATTTAGTCCGCTTCCTTCGCTTTGGATAGAGTGAAAGCGGAGAGGCAAGCAATAGAAAGGAACTGTTTGGTATACTGGAGGAGAAAATCGTGGAAAAATATGGAGTAAACCAATTAAGACAGATGTATCTGGATTTTTTTCAGAGCAAAGGGCATCTGGTGATGAAAAGCTTTTCTCTTGTTCCCCACAATGACAAGAGTCTGCTTCTGATCAATGCCGGTATGGCGCCTTTGAAGCCTTATTTTACAGGGGCGGAGATTCCCCCCTGTACGAGAGTGGCTACCTGTCAGAAGTGCATCCGCACCGGAGATATTGAAAATGTAGGTAAGACAGCCCGTCACGGCACCTTCTTTGAGATGCTGGGAAATTTTTCTTTTGGAGATTATTTTAAGCATGAGGCCATTGCCTGGTCCTGGGAATTTTTAACTCAGGTAGTGGGACTGGATCCGGAGCGGCTCTATCCTTCCGTTTATCTGGAGGATGATGAGGCTTTTGATATCTGGAACAAAGAAGTAGGTATTCCGGCAGAGCGGATCTTCCGCTTTGGCAAGGAGGATAACTTCTGGGAGCACGGAGCCGGCCCCTGCGGTCCCTGTTCTGAGATTTACTATGACAGGGGAGAAAAATATGGCTGCGGAAAACCGGGTTGTACCGTAGGCTGTGACTGTGACCGCTATATTGAAGTCTGGAACAATGTATTTACCCAGTTTGAAAATGACGGAAACGGAAATTATGAGACCCTGAAGCAGAAGAACATTGATACAGGAATGGGACTGGAGCGTCTGGCGGTGGTAGTCCAGGATGTGGATTCCATTTTTGATGTGGATACCATGGAGGCTCTTCGGGATAAAGTCTGTGAGTTTGCTCATACTACCTATAAGAGCGATGAAAAGAAGGATATTTCCATTCGTCTGATCGTAGATCACATCCGCTCCGCTACTTTTATGATCTCCGATGGCATCATGCCTACCAATGAGGGCAGAGGCTATGTACTTCGCCGCCTGATCCGGAGAGCCGCCCGTCACGGAAGGCTGCTGGGCATTGAGGGAGCATTTTTGTCCAAGCTCAGTGCTACTGTGATCGAAGGTTCCAGAGATGGTTATCCGGAGCTGGAGGAGAAGAAGGACTTTATCTTTAAAGTGCTGGCTCAGGAGGAAGAAAAGTTTAATAAGACCATTGACCAGGGGCTGACCATTCTTGCCGGTATGGAGGCAGCGCTGGAAAAGGAAGGCAAAAAGAGCCTGGAGGGCAGAGATGCTTTCCTGCTGTATGATACCTATGGCTTCCCTCTGGATCTTACCAAAGAAATCCTGGAGGAGAAAGGCTGTGCAGTGGATGAGGAAGGCTTCCGGGTGTGCATGGAAGAGCAGCGCACCAAAGCAAGAGAAGCAAGGGCTGTTACCAACTACATGGGAGCAGATGCCACGGTTTACGATGAGATCCCTGTGGAGATCACCACAGAGTTTACCGGATATGACTGCCTGAAGGATGAGTCTGTGATCACTGTCCTGGCAGGAGAGACGGAACTGACAGAAGCGCTCTCTGATGGAGATAAGGGAACTGTTATTGTAGAAAAGACTCCTTTTTATGCCACCATGGGAGGCCAGGAGGGAGATCGGGGCGTGATCTCCTGCCCTGGAGGAACCTTTGAGGTGGAGGATACCATCAAGCTGAGAGGAGACAAGGTGGGTCATGTGGGACGCATGGTTTCCGGTATGCTGAAAGTGGGAGATCAGGTAACTCTTTCTGTGGATGTTGCGGGAAGAAAGAATACAGAGAAGAACCACAGCGCTACCCATTTGCTTCAGAAAGCTTTGAAGATGGTGTTAGGCAGCCATGTAGAACAGAAGGGTTCTCTTGTGACGCCTGACCGTCTCCGGTTTGATTTTGCGCATTTCCAGGCCATGACTGCAGAGGAGATTGAACAGGTGGAAACATTGGTTAATCAGGAGGTTGCAGCAGGACTTGCGGTTGCCACTGATGTGATGAGCCTGGAGGAAGCCAAGAAAACAGGAGCTATGGCGCTGTTTGGAGAAAAATATGGTGAGAGTGTCCGGGTGGTTTCTATGGGCGAGTTTTCCAGGGAGCTGTGCGGAGGCACTCATGTAGCAAATACAGCGGAGGTAAAGAACTTCAAAATCTTAAGTGAGTCCGGCGTGGCTGCAGGTGTGAGACGTATTGAGGCTCTCACTGGAGATGCTGTGATTGCTTATTATAAGAAGATGGAGAAGGAAGTGGAAGAGGCAGCGGCACTGCTGAAGGCGTCTCCGGCCAACCTGCTGGAAAAGATCGGGTCTTTGCAGGCAGAATTAAAAGCTCTTCACAGCCAGTGCGAATCCTTAAAGAGCAAGCTGGCAAAAGATGCTCTGGGAGATGTGATGGATCAGGTGAAAGAGATCAAGGGCGTGAAGCTTCTGGCTTCCAAAATGGAAGGCGTAGACATGAACGGTCTGCGGGAGCTGGGAGATCAGCTGAAGGAGAAGCTGGGAGACGGAGTAGTAGTTTTAGCTTCTGTTTCTGACGGAAAAGTAAATCTGATGGCAACCGCCACAGACGGCGCCATGAAAGCGGGCGCTCATGCAGGAAACCTGATCAAAGGAATCGCTGCTTTGGTTGGCGGCGGCGGCGGCGGACGTCCTAATATGGCTCAGGCTGGCGGAAAGAATCCGGCAGGTGTGGATGATGCTCTGACAAAAGCCTGTGAGGTTTTGGAGGGCCAGCTAAAGTAGGAAGAAGTTTTGAAAAAAGTTGCAAAAACTGTTGACGTATTAGAAAAATCTGCTATAATATATTTTAGTGCAGTAAAAATACCCAGACAGTTGTATTGTGCACAAATTGCAGCTGGAGGGAGGTTAGGTGTGAGACAATGTCAAATGTAATCGTAAAAGAGAATGAGACTTTGGATAGCGCTTTACGCCGTTTCAAAAGAAATTGCGCAAAAGCTGGTATTCAGCAGGAAATTCGTAAAAGAGAGCATTATGAGAAGCCCAGTGTAAGACGTAAGAAAAAATCTGAAGCTGCTCGTAAGCGTAAATTTAATTAGTGTGCAGTCAAAGTCCCTGGTCATGAGACCAGGGATTTCTTATCTGACAGAAAAGCTAAGCAGGGAGCATGTATGCAGAAGATTCTAAAGTGTTTATTTAGCAGATTGTTTATCGTAGGTCTGGCTATTTTGATACAGATCGCCTGGGTAGTGGGATTTATTTATCTGCTGGGCAGCAAGTACCAGTGGTTTGCCACAGTGGTGGAGATTTTAAGTATCTTGGCAGTGCTGTGGATTGCCAATAAGCGGATCAATCCCTCCTACAAGCTGGCCTGGACCATCCTGATCCTCTCGGTTCCGCTGGTGGGGGCGGCAATATATCTGATGTTTGGAGAATCCCGTCTTGCCAAGGAGATGGAGGAGAGTTTTGCCATGGCGAACCGGGTGAGTCAGGATGTGATGAAAGAACAGCCGGAGGATCGCAGAGCCTTGCGGGAGACAGATCTTCAGATCAATAAACAGTCGGTCTACCTGAGAGATTATGCAGGTTTTCCTGTGTACCGCAATACGGCAACAGAGTATTTTCCTATTGGGGAGCTTTTGTATCAGCGGATGATCGAAGAGCTGAAAAAGGCAGAGCATTTTATCTTTTTGGAATATTTTATTATCAATAACGGCGAGATGTGGCAGAGCATTCTGGATATTCTGGAAGAAAAGGCCAGGGCCGGAGTGGATGTGCGGCTGGTGTATGATGATATGGGAAGCCTGAATACCCTTCCTGCCCGATTTTATGAAGAGCTGAGGAGCCGGGGCATCCAGTGTGAGGTATTTAACCGGTTCCGCCCCATGATATCTGTGGTTTTAAACAATCGAGATCACCGGAAAATTATGGTGATCGATGGACATACTGGCTTTACCGGAGGCATCAACCTTTCCGATGAGTATATTAATAAAAAGGTGCGGTTTGGCTACTGGAAAGACACTGGTGTGATGCTGAAAGGAGAAGCGGTCTGGAGCTTTACTGTGATGTTTCTGAGAATGTGGAGCGTCATGAAAGGGAGTACAGATGAACTTCTGCATCTGGAGCGCTACAGGGCCCATTACTATTATATAGAAAAGTTTGAAGAGGATGGATTTGTGCAGCCCTACAGTGATACGCCCCTGGACCATGAGACAGTGGGAGAAAATGTGTATCTGAACATCATCAATCAGGCCAAGCAGTATGTGTATATTTTTACGCCCTACCTGATCATTGATAATGAAATGATGACCAGCCTCTGTCTGGCAGCCAAGAGCGGTGTGGACGTGCGTATTGTGACTCCCGGTATTCCGGATAAAAAGCTGGTATTTCTTCTTACCCGCTCCTATTATGAGCAGCTGATCGATTCCGGGGTGCGGATTTATGAATATACTCCTGGTTTCATTCATGCCAAGTCCTTTGTCTGTGACGACGAGGTGGCTACTGTAGGTACCATCAATATGGATTACCGCAGCCTGTATCTTCATTTTGAATGCGGTGTGTGGATGTACCGGTCTAAGGCGGTGATGCAGGTAAAGAGGGATGCGCTGGATACCTTCGCCCATTCCAGAGAAGTTACAAAAGAATACTGCAGGAACATGGGAACCAGACTGACGCAGAGCCTTTTGCGTTTAATGGCACCTATGCTGTAGGAAAAGCCGGAAACGGACTTTCTGGACAGAGAAAGGGCCGGGTTTAGTCATAAAGCGTCGGACATTCTATTATATATTAATAAATAGAATGTCCGGCGGTTTTTTTATGTGGAAAAAAATTTGGATGCCAGGTATTGGCCTGCTTCTGTGTCTGACAGCGGCAGTACAGGCAAAGGAAATGAAGAAAACAGACATCAGATTACCGGGAGTGCAAACAGAGGAAAGCTGCCTGCAAGCACGGCAGGAGTTCCGGCGGGAAGCGGGTTTGATCGTGCAGGAGGAGGAAGGGCAGGTGGCCCGACAGGAGGAAAGTCCGGAGGCAGGGCAGGATACAGCGGATCAGAACACCGTAGATCAGGGTGCTGTGGCTATGGAGACGCCTCATGGGCTGCTGATGGAGGCCACCACCGGAAAGGTGCTCTATGAGAAAGGGGCAGATGAGAAAATCCATCCTGCAAGTGTTACCAAGGTGATGACCATGCTTTTGATCATGGAAGCTTTGGAACAGGGAAAAATCTCGCTTCAGGATCAGGTGGTCACCAGTGCCCATGCCAAATCCATGGGAGGCTCCCAGGTGTTTTTGGAGGAGGGGGAGACTCAGACGGTGGAAACTATGCTGAAATGTATTGTGATCGCATCCGGCAACGATGCGGCGGTGGCTATGGCAGAGCATTTGTCAGGCAGCGAGGAGGCATTTGTCCAGAAAATGAATGAGAGGGCAGGCGAACTGGGAATGAAGAATACTCATTTTGTGGATTGCTGCGGCCTTACGGATTCCGGGGAACATTATACCTCAGCAAGGGATGTAGCTCTGATGTCCAGAGAACTTTTGATAAAGCATCCTCAGATCACCCGCTATTCCAGCGTCTGGATGGAAGATATTACTCATGTGACTGCAAAAGGCAGCAGTCCGTTTACGCTCACAAACACGAATAAGCTGCTGCGCAGCTATGAGGGGTGTGACGGATTGAAAACGGGGAGCACCAGTCTGGCCAAATACTGTTTGTCCTCCACTGCAGTAAGAAACGGTATCCGTCTTATCAGCGTGGTGATGACTTCTCCGGACTCTAAAACCCGGTTCCGCAATGCTTCTGAATTGTTGAACTATGGATTCGCCATGTGCAGCTTGTACAGAGACCTTCACCAGGAAACTTCTCTGCCCTTGGTGTCTGTGACAGGAGGAAAGAAGGAGGAGATTGGCTGTGAATATGAGGGGGAATTTACATACTTAAGTACCAGCGCAGAAGATTTTTCCAAGATTACTGCACAGATCGACTGGGAGAAGGAGCTGCGGGCGCCGGTGAAAAAGGGAAAGGTTGTGGGAGAACAAACCTACTATCTGGGAGATAAAAAACTGGGAAGCTGTAAAATATTGGCGGCAGAGACGGTGGAAAAGGCAGGATTTTCAGATTACTTAAGAAGAGTCTGGGAGGAGTACCTGCCGGCATAAATGGCTGAAGCTTATACCGGAGCGAAGAGCGCTTCTGCAAGAAACGGCAGGCTCCCCGGAGAAAGGTGCTGCGGTGAAGCAGCGGGGGTGGGGCGGCAAAGAAGCATGGAGTGAAACAAAACGGCTGCTGCCAAATAGTTGGGAGAGATTTTTCTGTACCTTCGGGCATCAGAAAACAGCTCCTTTTTATCTGGCAGCAGCCTTGTTTTACCGGATAGAAAATTTACGTATATCTCAAAAATGCAGCCTGGAGAGTCAATCCTCTAAGATCACATCTTCCGTTTCCTCGGCTGTATAGATGGATCTCTTTCTTGCCATCTCATCGCTTTCCAGATATTCGTCGTAGGTGGTGATCTTATCGATCATCTTGCCGTTTGGAAGGATTTCCATAATCCGGTTAGCGGTAGTCTGGACAATCTGATGATCGCGTGAAGAGAAGATCATGACCCCTGGGAATTTGATCATGCCGTTATTTAAGGCAGTGATGGATTCCATATCCAGGTGGTTGGTGGGTTCGTCAAAGAGCAGTACGTTGGCTCCGGAAATCATCATTTTGGAGAGGAGACAGCGAACTTTCTCACCTCCGGAAAGAACGCGCACCTTCTTAACGCCGTCATCTCCGGCAAAGAGCATCCGGCCCAAAAAGCCCCGGACATAGGTGGCATCTTTGATCTCAGAGAACTGGGTGAGCCAGTCGGCGATGGTCAGGTCATTGTCAAACTCCTGGGTACTGTCTTTGGGGAAGTAAGCCTGGGAAGTGGTGACACCCCATTTGAAGGTTCCTTCATCCGGTTCCATTTCTCCCATGAGAATTTTAAAGAAGGTGGTCTTTGCCAGCTCATTTCCGCCTACCAGAGCCACCTTGTCGTTGTGTCCCAGGGTGAAAGTAATGTCATCCAGCACCTTTACGCCATCAATGGTCTTGGAAAGATTTTCCACCATGAGCACTTCGTTTCCGATCTCGCGATTGGGGCGGAAGTCAATGTAGGGATACTTCCGGCTGGAGGGGCGGATCTCATCCAGTTCGATTTTTTCCAGTGCCCGCTTTCTGGAAGTGGCCTGCTTGGATTTGGAAGCATTGGCAGAGAAACGCTGGATAAATTCCTGCAGCTCTTTGATTTTTTCCTCTTTTTTCTTGTTGGCTTCTTTCATCTGCTTAATCATCAGCTGGCTGGACTCATACCAGAAATCATAGTTTCCGGCATAAAGCTGAATTTTGCCGTAGTCAATATCTGCGATCTGGGTACAGACCTTATTCAAAAAGTACCGGTCATGAGAAACTACAATAACGGTATTGTCAAAGTTGATAAGAAATTCCTCCAGCCAGGCAATGGCATCCAGGTCCAGATGGTTGGTAGGCTCATCCAGAAGAAGAATATCCGGATTGCCGAACAGTGCTCTGGCCAGAAGTACCTTCACCTTTTCATTTCCGTTCAGATCTTTCATAAGAGAATAGTGGAGACTGGTATCGATTCCCAGTCCGTTTAACAGGGTAGCTGCGTCGGATTCTGCTTCCCAGCCGTTCATCTCTGCAAATTCGCCTTCCAGCTCGCTGGCCCGGATACCATCCTCATCGGAAAAATCCGGTTTTGCATACAGGGCATCCTTTTCTTTCATAATGTCGTAAAGGCGCTGATTGCCCATGATCACTGTATCCAGCACCGGAAATTCATCATATTTAAAATGATCCTGTTCCAGAACAGAGAGTCTCTGTCCGGGAGTGATATTTATGGTGCCGTTGGTGGTATCCAGTTTACCGGAAAGAATTTTTAAGAAAGTAGATTTTCCGGCACCGTTGGCTCCAATAAGACCGTAGCAGTTGCCTTCTGTAAATTTAATATTCACATCTTCAAACAGAGCTTTCTTCCCGATCCGAAGAGTTACGTTATTTGCACTGATCATTGTTCATCCTCCTTGTGAGTGCCTGTTCATAAGGGATCGCGGTCAAATGGCCGCACAGCTTCTATTGTACCGAAACTGTTGGAAAATGCAAGCAAAACCGTTATAAAATTCCGATTCCCTCTAAAAGAATCTTCAGTCCTATAAAAATCAGAATGATTCCGCCGCAGATCTCGGCTTTGGATTTGTACCTGCAGCCAAAAATACTGCCGATCTTTATCCCTGCGGCGGAGGCGGCAAAGGTGATCACGCCGATGAAAGACACGGCGGCTATAATATTTACCTGCAAAAAAGCGAAGGTAACGCCAACGGCCAGGGCGTCAATGCTGGTGGCGATGGCCAAAAGCAGCATGGATCTGGGATCCATGGCTGCGTCCAGCTTTTCCTCCTCGCCCAGGGCTTCCTTGATCATGTTGATGCCGATGAAAAGAAGCAGCAGGAAAGCGATCCAGTGAGAGTACCGGGTAATGCTGTCTGTAAAAAAACGCCCCAGGAAATACCCGATGAGAGGCATCAATGCCTGAAATCCGCCAAACCAGAGTCCTGCCAGTCCCATGTGCTTTGGACGGATACATCCCAAAGAAAGGCCCTTACAGACGGACACTGCAAAGGCATCCATGGACAGCCCCACTGCCAATACGAAAAGTTCTCCAATTCCCATAATGAATCTCTCCTTTATGTAAAAATGTGAAACACAGCGGCAGAATTGCCACAAAAAAAGACCCGAGGATGCTGCAAAATCCCTCTGGCGGCATTCTTTCGATATTTTTTAAAAACGGGTCCGAGTTCAAAAAATATGCCGGAAATCCACCAGGATTAGCATTTTGCAACATCCCCAAGTCTCATCATTTCAAGTAATACCGGGCGCAGCGCACCAGTGTGTCGATAATACTGCAGCCATTTTTCCAGAAGCCTCTGCCGGCGGTTCTGACAGATGATCCGGAAACACTGCCGGAGAGCGGCAGAGACGATCCGGTATAAAAGGGCTGCTGATTACTCCCTCAAGGATTGGCGGACAGCAGAGCTGTCAGCGTATGGGCTGATTATAGCAGTCTTTTCTGGTTTTGGCAAGGGCTGAAAGGGAATGAAAATATTTTTCATTTTTCTTCGTAGAAAGACTTATGCTGACGGTTAGAGAATTGAAAAAATTGTGAATAAATGGCAAAAAAATATTTCATCATCACCTAAACGAGGATTATATTAGTTAAAAGTGTCAAAAAATAGTGGGAGGGTATCTAATAAAATTGTTAATAATGCACAAAAAATAAATTTATTTTCATTAAATAAGCGAATTGAAAATAATTTTCTAATTTTGTATAATAAATAAAAATTTAACAAACTTATCACAATGGTCCGTTTGGAGAAAACGGACTGGGAAAGAGAAAATGGAGGTGTGTAAAACGAATGAACAAAAAAAGCAGGAGACTGGCAGAAAATACGAAATTTGCGTATAAAATCAATCTGCCGCTGATCATTTATCTGGCGTGTGTTCTTGCGTTTCCTATCTGTTGGGGGATTTATATCAGTTTTACCAACAAGACGATTGGCGGAGAAGCAGCATTTGTGGGCCTGAAAAATTATCAGCGTTTGTTGAAGGATCCGGAATACATACGTTCTATTGTCAACACCCTCAAATTTACAGTGATCACCATCGGGCTGAAAATGGTTTTCGGAACAGTGATGGCTCTGGCTTTAAATGTGGATTTTAAGGGGCGCAATCTTTGCAGAGCGTTGCTGATGATCCCATGGACACTGCCCAATATCGTGGTGGTATACAACTGGAGATGGATCTTTAATTCCAGTGGCGGGGTGGCAAATCATCTGCTGAAATCGATTGGTTTGATTGATAAAGATCTTGTGTGGTTTGGAACCGCTGGTCTGGCAATGCTCACCATTATTATTGCCAATGTTTGGAGAGGGACGCCTTTCTTTGGGGTTTCTATCCTGGCAAAGCTGCAGACTATTTCTGACAGCTATTATGAAGCGGCCCAGCTGGATGGCGCCAATGCATTCCAGCGTTTTATTTACATTACTTTGCCGGAAATTAAGGATGTGATCATTCTGTCAGCCATGATGTCCACGATCTGGACCATCAATGAGTTTGAGACCGTATGGCTGCTTACAGGAGGAGGTCCCAATGGTTCCACAGAAGTTATGAACGTATACAGCTATAAAACCGCAATGCGGAGTATGATGCTGGGACGTGGTATTGCAGTGTCTGTGCTGGCGCTTCCTATTTTTATTCTTTTGATCAGTCTCCTGACCAGAAGAATGCTTCCGGAGGAAGAGGGAAGCAGAAAAGCGAAAAGATTCAGAAGGAGGTCCGTATGAAAGGAAAAGTAAGAAGAAAAATATTACATAGGATTTTCATCGCCATCTGTTTGTTTATTGCGCTGGCGCCTATCTACTGGATGCTGAATACCTCCCTGAAATCTGAGGCGGAAATTTATTTGAAAGTGCCTACTATGTGGCCTAAGGCTCCTACCCTGGAGGCTTATCGGTATTTGCTTACAGAAACGAACTTTTTGAACGGTATTAAAAATTCTCTGATCGTGGCAGGGTTTGTATCTTTGTTTTCTATATTTGTAGCTTATCCGGCAGCGTATGTGCTGGCAAGGATGACTTTTAAAGGAAAACGTTTCTTTTCCAAAACAGTATTGTTTACTTACCTGCTTCCTACCTCGGTACTTTATATCCCGCTGTATATTTTCGTTGCAAAGCTGGGGCTTACCAATACCATTTGGGGTATTATGCTGATTTATCCCACATTTACTCTTCCTTATGTGGCCTGGATTTTGATCCCTCATATAGCCAGTATTTCTACGGCTCTGGAGGAGGCGGCATATATTGATGGCTGTTCTAAATTTCAGACGATGTATAGGATCATTTTTCCGTTGGCACTTCCGGGAATTATATCAACTACGATTTTTGCATTTGCCATGTGCTGGGGCGAATACCTTTATGCATTGGTAAATCTGGTTTCTAAAGAGGTGCAGACATTTCCGTTGATCCTTTCCGGATTGATCTTTGGAGATATGCCGCCATGGAATCAGCTGATGGCAGGAGCTATTCTTGCAAGCGTACCTATTTTAGTAATTTATCTGCTGGCTTCCAGTTCTCTTGTAGGGGGAGCAACAGCAGGTGGAGTTAAGGAATAAAATAATAAAGTTTATTAAAGGAGGAAACAAAATGAGCAGAAAGACAAGACAAATGGCAGCACTTTTTACGGCAGCAGCAACTCTGGCAGCAACAGCAGGAACATCATGGGGAGCCGCACTGGAAACAACAGAAGCAGCCAAAACCGCCAGCGGGGATAAGGAAGTAACTGTATGGGTAGAGAAAGTCTTCAGTGATGATGCCAATGCGCTGATGGAGGAGAGGCTGAAAGCTTATGGCGAAGAAAAAGGAGTCACCGTTAATTATGAAATGGTGGCAGCGTCTGACTTTATCACCATGCTGAATGCAGCAATCGAGGCAGGTACTAATGTGCCGGATGTGGTGTCGATGGATACTACAAAGGTTTTGAATTATTATCCCAATATTCCGGCGATGGATGTTTCTGAACTGGTAAATGAGATCAATACGGAGCGTCCTTATTTTGAAGCAAGCTATGAGGGAACCAAGATTGGGGGAGTACATTATTATGTACCTTACTATTCTTCTTCCTGCATGATGTTTGTGCGTAAAGATAAGCTGGAGGAAAAAGGATTAGAGCTTCCCACTACCTGGGATGAAGTTTTTGAAGTAGCGCAGGCAGTTTCCAATCCGGACGAGGATTTTTACGGCCTGGGTATGGGATGCGGTGAAATTGACGATGATGATGAGAATACGCTGCGTCAGATGACCTGGAATGAAGGCGGATATCTGCTGGATGCAGAAGGAACTATTACCTGTGATTCAGAGGCTGTTGTAAATTCTGTAAATAAATATGCAGAATTGTATAAAGCAGGTGCAATTCCGGCTGACGCAACTACCTGGGATGCAGGTGGAAACAATGGTTCCTATCTGGCAGAGAGAACTGCCATTGTATTTAATGCTCCCACTCTGTACAATGCACTGCAGGCGGATGAGTACAAAGAATTATTTGAAAACACCGTAGTACTGGCTCCTCCGGCAGGAAGCGATAATAGCGTGTTTATGAACTTTAACAGAGGATTCAGTATTATGAACACCTGTGAAGATGTGGAAACTGCTTCTGATGTGATCAAGTATCTGTGCGATAAAGAATGGTATGATTCCTATTTAGAAACAATTGCCCCTGTATTTGCACCTTTGTTCCAGGATAGTATGGAGAATCCTACGTGGACAGAAGATGCGGTAAATTCTGAAGTGCTGAAATACGTGCAAAATGCTTCCGGTTATTATGGATATCCGGTAGAGACCATCGAGGGACGTGCAGTTGCTGCAAAGCACTACTTTACAATGCCTATGGATAAAGCATTCAATCAGGTGGCAACTGAGGTAACCTCTGCAGAGAGCGCTCTGGAAAATATGAAATACGATTTGGAAGATTTTATGGATCAGATTGGATAAATGGGAAAACTGTTTGGGAAGGAAAAAATAATGGCTAATAAAATTTGGTTGAATCTCGACCCCAGTAAAGTGGACGTTACAGTACTGGACAAGCGTTTTGAAGAAATGGGCTGTGAATTTTTAGCAGAAGCTGTGCCGGGAAATGACCCGGCGCAGGTTCTCAAGCATGCAATGGATGCAGATATCGTAATCAGTATTCTTGAGACTTGGGATGCAGAGATGCTGAATAAAGTAGCGGGAAAAGTAAAATTCATCCAAAAGTATGGAGCTGGGTTGGACAATATTGATTTGGAGGCAGCTGGAAAATGCGGGATCCCGGTAGCCAATGTTCCGGGAGGAAATTCAGCTGCTGTGGCAGAGGTTGCTCTGCTTCATATTTTAAATTGCGGAAGAAAATTTGTTCCTTGTGTCAATGGTGTAAAGCAGGGCAACTGGCCGGCTACTATAACGGGAAATGAGCTTGACGGAAAAACAGTAGGACTTATGGGATTTGGCAACATTGCAAGACATCTGGCGCGGATGCTTCAGGGATTTCAGGTAAAAATCCTGGCATATGACGCGTTTGTGAAGGAAGCACCTTCTGATATGAACGTGACTATGGCGGCAAGTCCGGAAGAACTGTTTGAAAAGAGCGATATTGTTTCTTTGCATATTCCCTGCAATGATCAGACAAAGGGAAGCATCAACAAGCAACTGTTTGGCCGGATGAAAGACGGCGCAGTTTTAGTCAATACCTGCAGGGGAGCGGTCATTGTAGAAGAAGATCTGGTAGAAGCATTGAACAATGGGAAAATTTCAGTTGCAGGTCTGGATGTATTAATAGAAGAACCGCCATCAAGGGATAATCCTCTGATGAAAATGGACAACGTGTATATCACCTCTCACATGGGAGCCGCATCTTTTGAATCAGAAACCAGATCTCAGATGATCATGGCTGATGCCATTGAACAGTTTTTAAATGGACAGATGCCGGCTGGTGTGAGAAATGGAAGCTTTTTAAAGAAAGCTTAAAGGACAGGAGGAAAGTTATGGGCCAAGAAAAATACAGAGGGATTTTCCCGGCATTCTACGCTTGTTACAGAGAGGATGGAAAAATCAGTCAGGAGCGGACAAAGGCGTTTACGGAATATTTGCTGAAAAAGGGTGTAAAGGGTGTTTATGTATGCGGTTCCTCCGGAGAATGTATTTATCAGAGCAAGGAAGAACGAAAGCTGACTTTGGAGAGCGTCATGAGTGTGGCAAAAGGCAAAATGACAGTAATAGCTCATGTGGCCTGCAATAATACGGAAGACAGCTGTGAGCTGGCCGCTCACGCAGAAAGCCTTGGTGTGGATGCAATCGCAGCCATTCCGCCTATTTATTTTCATTTGCCGGATCATGCGATTGCCCAGTACTGGAATGATATATCCGCAGCGGCACCAAATACGGATTTTGTGATTTATAATATTCCTCAGCTGGCTGGAGTGGCGCTGACCATGCCTCTGTTTAAAAAAATGCTGAAAAATCCCAGAGTGAGAGCTGTGAAAAATAGTTCTATGCCGGTACAGGATATTCAGATGTTTAAAGCGGAAGGCGGGGAAGGATTTACCGTATTTAACGGCCCGGATGAGCAGCTGGTGTCTGGATTAGCCATGGGGGCTGATGGAGGGATCGGCGGTACTTATGCAGTGATGCCGGAATTGTATTTAAAGATCATGGAACTTGTTTTAACAGGAGAAGTAAAGAAGGCAGCAGAAATTCAGTATGCAGCAGATGAGATTATTTATGCTATGTGCGCTTGTCATGGGAATCTTTATGCAGTTATGAAGGAAATCCTTCGGATCCGGGAGGGAATCGATATTGGAGGTGTAAGGAAACCTCTGGCTGCTCTTAGTGAGGAAGATTTTCCTCAGGTGAAAAAGTGCGCTGAGATGATCGACAGAGCGATTAAGAAATATTGCTGAGAATTTGAAAAAAATATGTGCAGGGAGAGTGGAAACTGACTTAAGGTATGCAAGCTTGAGAAAGCAGGGATACTGGGAGCGGAAGCTCTTCCTGCATTTTTGTTGCCCTGGAAAACCAGGCTTTTTAATGCTGTACCTTTAAAAATACAAAAAAATCCGGCAAAATTCTGTTTAGAGAAATAGACAAAAATATGATGGTGTGGTACAATGATACCATATGGCAATCTGTACTGTATGCGTTTGGGGTTTGCAGGCCTCAGGCAAAATGGTACAAAATGTACAATCAGAATTGCCGGATTTCCGGCAGTTCTAAAAATAAGGAGGAAAACTACAAATGGCAAGAAAAATGAAGACCATGGATGGTAATCATGCTGCAGCTCATGCGTCCTATGCGTATACCGATGTGGCAGCTATTTTCCCGATTACCCCGTCATCCGTAATGGCAGAAGCCACTGACGAGTGGGCTACCCAGGGCCGTCTGAATATGTTCGGACAGACCGTTCAGGTAACCGAGATGCAGTCTGAGGCAGGTGCAGCAGGTACCGTACACGGCTCCCTTTCTGCTGGTGCTCTGACGACTACATACACCGCTTCTCAGGGTCTGCTTCTGATGATCCCCAACCTGTACAAGGTTGCAGGTGAGAGACTTCCGGGCGTATTCAACGTTTCTGCCCGTGCTCTTGCAAGCCATGCACTTTCTATTTTCGGTGACCACTCTGATGTATATGCTTGCCGTCAGACTGGCGCATGTATGCTGTGTGAGTCCAGCGTACAGGAAGTAATGGACCTGACTCCGGTAGCTCATATGGCAGCTATCAAGGGACGTCTTCCCTTCATTAACTTCTTCGATGGCTTCCGTACTTCCCACGAGATCCAGAAGATCGAGACCTGGGATTACGAAGATCTGAAAGAGATGACCGATCTGGATGCAGTTCAGGCATGGAGAGATCAGTGTCTGAATCCGAATCATCCCTGTCAGAGAGGTTCCGCTCAGAACCCGGATATCTTCTTCCAGGCAAGAGAGGCAATCAACCCCTACTATGATGAAATGCCCGCTATCGTGCAGGAGTACATGGACAAGGTAAATGCCAAGATCGGTACTGATTACAAGCTGTTCAACTACTACGGAGCAGCTGATGCCGAGAAGGTTATCATCGCTATGGGTTCTGTATGCGACACCATCGAGGAGACCATCGATTACCTGATGGCAGCCGGCGAGAAGGTTGGTGTTGTAAAGGTTCGCCTGTACAGACCGTTCAGCGCAGAAGCTTTGATCGCAGCGATTCCTGAGACTGTAAAACAGATCACTGTTCTGGATCGTACCAAAGAGCCGGGAGCACTTGGCGAGCCGCTGTATCTGGACGTTGTTGCAGCATTAAAGGGCAGCAAGTTCAACGATACTCCGATTTTCACCGGACGTTACGGCCTTGGTTCCAAGGATACCACACCGACTCAGATCGTTGCTGTTTACAATAATACCACCAAGCAGAAATTCACCATCGGTATCGTAGACGATGTGACCAATCTGTCTCTGGAACTGGGCGCTCCTCTGGTTACCACACCGGAAGGCACCATCAACTGTAAGTTCTGGGGTCTGGGCGCAGACGGTACAGTAGGTGCTAACAAGAACTCCATCAAGATCATTGGTGACAATACAGATATGTATGCACAGGCATACTTTGATTATGACTCCAAGAAATCCGGCGGTGTGACCATGTCTCATCTGCGTTTCGGTAAGAGCCCCATCAAGTCCACCTACCTGATCCACAAGGCAAACTTTGTTGCCTGCCACAATCCTTCCTATGTACGCAAGTACAACATGGTACAGGAGCTGGTTGACGGCGGTACTTTCCTTCTGAACTGCCCGTGGGATATGGAAGGACTGGAGCATCATCTTCCCGGACAGGTGAAGAAATTCATCGCTGAGCACAATATTAAGTTCTATGTGATCGACGGTATCAAGATCGGTAAGGAGATCGGACTGGGCGGACGTATCAACACGGTTCTTCAGTCTGCATTCTTCAAACTGGCGAACATCATTCCTGAGGAGCAGGCGATCGAGCTGATGAAGGCTGCTGCAAAGGCTACTTACGGACGTAAGGGTGATGCTATCGTACAGATGAACTATGACGCTATCGATGCCGGCGCTAAGCAGGTAGTAGAGATCCAGGTTCCGGAAAGCTGGAAGAACGCTGAGGACGAGGATATCATTGCCAAGGATGTTACCGGAAAGAGAAAAGACGTTGTAGATTTCGTTAACAACATTCAGCATGCAGTAAACGCTCAGGAAGGAAACAACCTGCCGGTATCTGCATTCAAGGATTATGTAGACGGAACCACACCTTCCGGTTCTGCTGCTTACGAGAAACGTGGTATCGCAGTAGATATCCCGGTATGGAATCCGGAAAATTGTATCCAGTGTAACCGCTGTGCATACGTTTGTCCCCATGCAGTTATCCGTCCCATCGCTATGACTGAGGAAGAAGTGGCAGCAGCTCCGGAAGGACTGAAGTATCTTCCTATGACTGGTATGGCTGACTACAAATTTGCTATGGTAGTATCCGCTCTTGACTGTACCGGATGCGGTTCCTGTGCAAATGTCTGCCCGGGCAAGAAGGGTGCAAAGGCACTGGCTATGGAGAATATGGAAGCAAACGTTGGTCTGCAGAAATACTTTGATTATGCAGTAGAGCTTCCTGCAAAGACAGATGTAGTAGAGAAATTCAAAGAGAATACGGTAAAGGGATCTCAGTTCAAACAGCCGCTGCTTGAGTTCTCAGGCGCATGTGCAGGCTGCGGTGAGACTCCTTACGCAAAACTGATCACTCAGCTGTTCGGTGACAGAATGTACATTGCCAACGCAACAGGATGTTCCTCTATCTGGGGTAACTCCTCACCTTCCACACCTTACACGGTAAACCAGAAGGGTCAGGGTCCTGCATGGTCCAACTCCCTGTTTGAGGATAACGCAGAGTTCGGTTATGGTATGCTGCTGGCTAACAATGCCATCAGAGGCGGACTGAAAGCAAAGGTTGAAGATCTGGTAGCCAACGGAGACAATGAGGCTGTGAAGGAAGCTGGACAGGCTTGGTTAGATACCTACACAGTAGGCGCTACCAACGGTGCTGCTACTGAGAAGCTGATCGCTGCTCTGGAAGCATGCGGATGCGATAAAGCTCAGGAAATCCTGAAGAACAAAGATTATCTGTCCAAGAAATCCAACTGGATCTTCGGTGGTGACGGATGGGCATACGATATCGGTTTCGGCGGCGTTGACCATGTACTGGCTTCCGGTCAGGATATCAACGTAATGGTATTCGATACTGAGGTTTATTCCAACACCGGCGGACAGGCTTCCAAGGCTACTCAGCCTGGTGCAGTTGCTCAGTTCGCAGCTGGCGGTAAAGAAGTGAAGAAGAAAGATATGGCTTCCATCGCTATGAGCTACGGCTATGTATACGTTGCTCAGATCGCTATGGGTGCTGACTACAATCAGACTGTTAAGGCTCTGGCTGAGGCTGAGGCTTATCCGGGACCGTCTCTGATCATTGCATACGCTCCCTGTATCAATCATGGTATCAAGAAGGGTATGTCCAAGGCTCAGACTGAGGAGCAGCTGGCTGTAGAGGCTGGTTACTGGCATCTGTTCCGCTTCAACCCGGCTGCAAAGGCAGAGGGCAAGGCAGCCTTCACTCTGGACTCTAAGGCTCCCACCGGAGATCTGATGGAGTTCCTGAATGGTGAGGTTCGTTACAACTCTCTGAAACGTGCTAATCCGGAGAGAGCGGAGAAGCTGTTTGCTAAGAACGCAGAGTGCAACAAGGAAAGATATGAATATCTGAACAAGCTGATCACTCTGTACGGTGCAGAAGAGTAATCTGCTGTCAGATTAGTGATAATGGTCCTTGTGATAGGATTAGTATGAAATAGAACCGCTGCAGAATAGGGTAGAGAGGTTTCTGAAATAAGACAGTGTGTTTCCAGGTGCGGAGATGGCTGATTTCAGAACCTTTCTTCCCTGTCTGCAGCGGTTTTTTTGTGGAAGAGAACCTGAAGAATGGGAGCACTTTGCAGCAAAAGGGATAAATTTCCGATAATTTGAGGTTTTCCTTGCTGAATCCGAGTTTTTGCACTATAATAGTTCCGGTGGGCGCAGTGCGGTCCTGTTGCAGATGCGACCTACCGCAGGCGAAGAAACCTGCGACAGCAGGGAACGTTGTTTTGTCTAAAAAGCTGCCGGAAAGGCAGCCGAGAGATTTGAAAACAGAAATGAGGAGATAGACATGAGCGAAAGAAAAGTGGGAACAGTATCAAGAGGAATCCGGTGTCCGATTATCCGGGAAGGAGATAACCTGGCTAAGATCGTGGTAGACAGCGTTCTGGAGGCAGCCGAGAGTGAAGGATTTGCTCTGAGAGACCGGGATGTGATCTCTGTGACGGAGTCTGTGGTTGCCAGAGCCCAGGGGAATTATGCCAGCGTGGAGGCGATTGCAGAGGATGTAAAAAATAAGCTGGGCGGAGAGACCGTAGGCGTGATCTTCCCTATTCTTTCCAGAAACCGCTTTGCCATCTGCCTGAAAGGAATTGCCATGGGGGCAAAGAAGGTAGTTCTGATGCTGAGCTACCCCAGCGATGAGGTGGGAAATGAGCTGGTTTCCATTGAGCGTTTGGATGAGGCAGGAGTGAATCCTTACAGCGATGTACTGACCCTGGAACGTTATAAGGAGTTGTTCGGGGAAAACAAGCATCCATTTACCGGGGTGGACTATGTGGATTACTACAGCCAGGTGGTGCGGGATGCAGGCGCTGAGGTGGATGTGATCTTTGCTAATCAGCCAAAGGCAATTTTAGAATATACGAAGAATGTCATTACCTGTGATATCCATACAAGAGCAAGGACCAAGAGAATGCTCTATGCAGCAGGAGCCCAGCGTGTGTGCGGCCTGGATGACCTTCTGAATGCTCCGGTGAATGGAAGCGGATGTAATGAAAAGTATGGACTGCTGGGTTCTAACAAATCCACAGAAGATACGATTAAACTGTTCCCCAGGGAATGTACGGATTTCGTGCTGGATATCCAGAAGCAGGTTATGGACAGAACCGGGAAGCATGTAGAAGTGATGGTCTATGGGGACGGCGCCTTCAAGGATCCGGTAGGAAAGATCTGGGAGCTTGCGGATCCAGTGGTTTCTCCGGCGTATACACCGGGACTGGAGGGGACTCCAAATGAAGTGAAGTTAAAATATCTGGCTGACAATGATTTCAAGGATCTTTCCGGAAGAGAGTTACAGGAGGCAATCTCCAAAAGGATCCGGGAGAAGAGCGATAATCTGGTAGGAAATATGGCCTCCCAGGGAACTACTCCCAGAAGACTCACAGACCTGATCGGGTCTCTCTGCGATCTTACCAGCGGTTCCGGAGACAAGGGAACTCCCATTATCCTGGTGCAGGGATATTTTGATAACTTTACCAACTGATCTGTATCAAACAGGTTTTGGGTATAGGTTGATTTAACTGAGAGAAAAAGAAGCGCCACATTGCCGCGGACAGATTCGATGTCATTATGGGCAGGCGCTTCTTTTTTATACGGTTTTTGTGCAGATGGGGAAAAGGGTATTGATTCTGGGATGAGAACCAAGTAGAATAAATCTGTTATAGAAGGTTGAATTTGGCATTCATGCAGGAGAGAAGGGGATTTTAGCTGCGGATACTGAAGTGCACAAAAACATAAGCAACCCCGAAAAATCGGAATTGGAGGAAAAATATGGCAGCAAGAAGGCGGCGGAGGCAGTCCTCCGGGTTTTTTAGCAATATAGGGCTGGCATTGGTTCTGACCACGTTCATTTTTACTTTTTCAGTAGTGTTGGTTTTAAATGCAAAGTGGCTATACTATATAGACATTACCATGCTGAATATTGATAAGCAGTCCGGGATGACGGTGGAAACGATCAAGGAAAACTATGATGCGCTGATCCTTTATAATCAGTTTTGGTACTGGAAAGAACTTTCCTTTCCAACTTTGCCCATGTCAGAGCAGGGACGCATTCATTTTCAGGAAGTGAAGCAGATTTTTGTCGTTATACAGGTGCTGTGCATGGCAAGTTTTGCAGCTTCCGTGGTTTGGATCATAAAAAAGGCGGGGCGGGGACAGTATGGTTATCTGAAGATAACCGGACTTTTGGCTCTTGGAACTCCACTGGTGCTGGGAGTGGCGGCGATTTGGAACTGGGAACGGTTTTTTGTCACGTTTCATCAAATTTTCTTTAAAAATGATTATTGGCTGTTTGATTCCAGGACAGATCCGGTGATTTTAATGCTGCCGGATTCCTATTTTTTTCACTGTGCAGTATTTATGCTTCTTGTGATCCTGCTGGCAGGTTCCCTGTGTCTGTTTTTGGCCAGAAGGCACAGAGACCGAGCCGTGTCCCGCAGCAGGCGGTGACGGCTGCAGGGAAAATACAGATAACAGCAGAGCTTTCACAGTTTGTCACAAAGAAACCCGGAGAATAGAAACTATATGTTATAGTATTTATTATAATTATATAAGGAAGGAATAGAAACATGGAGTTAAAAAATCTTCCGGCCTATGAGCTGGTCTTACAGGAAAGGATTCCGGATATCCAGTCAGAGGGATATCTGCTGCGGCATAAGAAAAGCGGTGCCAGAGTGATGGTACTGAAAAATCAGGATGAGAATAAGGTGTTTAATATTGCATTTCGCACTGTCCCCGGGGATAGTACCGGGGTTGCTCATATTTTGGAGCATTCGGTGCTTTGCGGAAGCAGAAAGTTTCCTTCCAAGGATCCTTTTGTGGAGCTGGTGAAGGGATCGGTAAATACCTTTTTAAATGCAATGACCTATCCGGACAAGACGATGTATCCGGTAGCCAGCTGCAATGACAGGGATTTTGCCAATTTGATGCATGTGTATCTGGATGCAGTGTTTTTTCCGAATATTTATCAGAAGGAAGAGATCTTCCGTCAGGAGGGCTGGAGCTATCAGATAGAAAAGCCGGAGGATGAGCTGGTCTATAATGGAGTTGTCTACAATGAGATGAAAGGAGCTTTTTCTTCCCCGGAGGATGTGCTGGAACGGGAGATCTTAAACTCCCTGTTTCCGGACAATACCTATCATTATGAGTCAGGGGGAGATCCGGAAGTGATTCCGGAGCTGTCCTATGAGGACTTTTTGGATTTTCATCGGAAATACTACCATCCCTCCAACAGCTATATTTATCTGTATGGAGATATGGATTTTGAAGAGCGGTTAAACTGGATGGATCGGGAATATTTAAGCAGATTTACGTATCTTCCAGTGGATTCTGAGATAGCGCTGCAGAAACCTTTTACCAAAATGCAGGAGGTTTACCGAAAATATTCCATTTCCCAGGGAGACACCGAGGAGAACAATACCTTTCTGGCATTCAGTACTGTGGTGGGGACCAGCCTGGACACAAAGCTGGCCAGTGCATTTGCAGTGCTGGAATATGCGCTTCTGGAGGCTCCCGGAGCGCCTCTGAAGGAGAAACTTCTGGATGAGGGAATCGGCAAGGATATTATGAGTTCGTATGACAGCGGTATCCGTCAGCCGGTGTTTTCTGTAATTGCCAAAAACGCAAATGCTGCTGATAAAGACCGTTTCCTGAAGGTGATTCGAGAAACACTGGAGAAGATTGTAAAAGAGGGGATTTCAGAGAATGCTATTCAGGCTGCTGTTAATATTATGGAATTTAAGTTCCGGGAGGCAGACTATGGCAGCTTCCCCAAGGGGCTGATGTATGGCATTGATGTGTTTGACAGCTGGCTCTACAGCGACCAGCATCCCTTTGACTATTTAAAACAGTTGGATGACTTTGAATTTCTGAAACAGCAGGTGGGAACCGGATATTATGAACAGTTGATCCAGACCTGGATATTGGACAATTCCCATGCCTCCCTTACAGTGGTGATTCCGGAAAAAGGGCTGACGGCAAAGATGGAGGAAGCCACCAGACGCAAACTGCAGAAGATCAAAGAGGGGATGAGTGAGGAACAGGTGCAGGAGCTGGTAGAAAAAACCAGAAGACTTCGCCTTTTCCAGGAAACGCCTTCCACCCAGGAGGAGCTTTTGGCGATTCCCATGCTGTCCAGGGAGGATCTGAAAAAGGAAGCGTTACCTTTTCGAACAAGAGCAGAAAACTGGAGCGGTACTCAGGTACTGTACCATGATTATCCTACCAATGGGATCGCCTATCTGAATCTGCTTTTTGACGCTTCCAGTCTGGACAGGGAGGAGCTGCCTTACTTTGGCATTTTGAAAAATGTGCTGGGCATGGTAGATACTCAAAACTACGGGTATCAGGATCTGTATAATGAGATCAATCGCAATACGGGAGGTATTACGCCGGGGATCAGTGTATTTCCCAATGAGGAAAACAAGGATCTGGTGCGGGCGGCTTTTGGTGTGCAGGTGCGCACTCTTTATGATAAGCTGGAGTACTGTTTCCAGATGATCCGGGAGATTCTTTTTACATCAAATTTGCAGCAGGAAAAACGGTTGAAGGAGATTGTGAGCAAGTTAAAATCCAGGACCTCCGCCCGGCTAAATGCCAGCGGGAGCGCCACAGCGGCGGTCCGTTCCATGTCCTATTTTTCGCCGGTGTATGTGCTGAATGACAGTATCAGTGGAATTGAGTTCTATAAAACACTGGAGGATCTGGAAAAGCATTTTGAAGAGAAAAAAGAGTTTTTAAAGCAGCAGCTGAAAAAGGTGCTGAAAAAGGTGCTGAATCCACGGGGAATGATCCTGGATGTGACAGCGGATGAGTCGGTGCTGAAGGTGCTGCGGCCGCTGACAGAGTGTCTGGCAAAAGAGACCGCAGAATTTGCTGCTGACGGATCAGGGGAGAGCAGATGCCAGGCGGCAGGGGAAGCAAAAGCAAGGGAAGGAAAGACAGAGATAGACGGAAAAACAGAGCTTTCTTCTCTGAAGTATTTTGCGGGATTGAAGACGGAAAAGAAAAATGAAGGGTTCCTCACCCCCGCCAAGGTACAGTATGTGGCCCGCAGCGGAAATTTTAAAGAGAAAGGTTTTGCCTATACAGGGGCGCTCCGGGTGCTGAAGGTCATTATGAGCTATGAATATCTGTGGACCAATGTCCGGGTGAAGGGAGGCGCCTACGGATGCAGCGGAAGCTTTGGAAGAAACGGAGATTCTAATTTTGTTTCCTTTAGAGATCCTCATCTTAGGAATACCAATCAGATCTATGAGGGTGTGCCTGCTTATCTGGAGCAGTTTACTGTGGATGAGCGGGATATGACCAAGTATGTCATCGGAACCATTGGTGAGATGGATAGCCCTCTCAATCCGGCAGCGCTTGGAAGAAGATCTATGAATGCGTGGATGTGCGGTCTGACAGAGGAGCGCATTCAGAAAGAGAGAGAGCAGGTGCTTGGTACATCTCAGGAGGATATCCGCAGGCTGGCTCCCTTGATGCAGGCGGTTCTCGAACAGGAGTGCATCTGTGTTTTGGGAAATGAGGAGAAACTGAAAGCAGAATCAGATCTGTTTATGGAGCTGAAGGAATTTTAGGAAACTTTATTTCTGCAGATAATGAGACAGATAGCTGCATCTGCGCGGAATGCGGGTGAATGCCGCGAGAGGACCAGCTGGCAGTTGACTGTGGCTGCAGGGTTGGTTCTCCGCAGTTTGCAGAGGGGCTCTGGATTCAAGGTTCAGAGACAGAGAGCGCAAACAGAGAAAAGGAAGCAGCAGCAAAAGCGTCCCGGGAAAAAGGTTTCAGAAAGCATATAAGGAAGAAATTATGGAAAATACAAAGTTTAAATCCGGCTTTGCCACTTTGATCGGCAGGCCTAATGTGGGAAAATCCACATTAATGAATCATCTGATCGGACAGAAGATCGCCATCACATCCAATAAGCCTCAGACCACCAGAAACAGGATACAGACGGTGTATACCTGCCGGGAAGGACAGATCGTGTTCTTGGATACACCGGGGATTCACAAGGCAAAGAATAAATTAGGGGAGTATATGGTGACGGTTGCGGAGCGTACCTTAAGTGAGGTGGATGTGATACTGTGGCTGGTAGAGCCCTCAGATTTTATTGGTAAGGGAGAGCAGCATATTGCAGAGCAGCTTCGCAAAACCAGGACGCCGGTGATCCTGGTGATGAATAAAGTAGATACTGTGGACAAGGAAAAGGTGCCGGGATTTTTGGAGGCTTACCGAAAGATTTATGATTTTGCAGATATGATCCCGGTGTCTGCCCTTCGGGGAAAGAATCTGAAGGCAGTGCTGGACGCCATATTTAAGTACCTGCCTTACGGTCCGGCTTTCTACGATGAGGATACTGTGACGGATCAGCCCCAGCGTCAGATTGCAGCAGAGCTGATACGGGAGAAAGCCCTTCGGTGTCTGGAGGAGGAGATCCCTCATGGAATTGCAGTAGCCATTGACAAAATGACGGAGAGACCGGATGGGAGCATCATGGATATTGAAGCCACGATCATCTGTGAACGGGATTCCCACAAAGGGATTATTATCGGTAAAGGGGGCACCATGCTTCGGAAGATCGGAAGTCAGGCGCGCCGGGAAATTGAGAATATGCTGGAGATGAAGGTGAATCTTCAGCTTTGGGTAAAAGTGAAGAAGGACTGGAGAGACAGTGACTTTATGATCAAAAATTTCGGATACAATAAGAAGGAAATCTAAATGAGCCAGGGAATCAGGCTGACCGGCATGGTGCTGTCGGCAGCTCCGTCAGGGGAATATGATAAGCGGGTTGTACTTTTGACAAAGGAGAGGGGAAAGATCACCGCCTTTGCCAGAGGGGCCAGAAAGCCGAACAGCGTACTGCTGGCAGCAGCCAGTCCGTTTTCTTTTGGAATTTTTACGCTTTATGAGGGGAGAAGCGCCTATACGCTGGTGCAGGCAGATATCTCCAACTATTTTTCGGCGCTAAAATCGGATTTTGCGGGTGTTTACTACGGCTTCTACTTTATGGAATTTGCGGATTATTACGGCCGGGAAAATCTGGATGCCTCCATGATGCTGAATCTGCTTTATGCTTCCCTTCGGGCTCTGGAAAATCCAAACCTTCCCAATGAACTGGTGCGCTGTGTATTTGAGGTCAAGCTAATGGTGATCAACGGAGAGTTTCCCCAGGAGGTGATCTACGATCCATCCCTGCAGGAGACCACCCGCTTTGCTTTTCAGTATGTGATCCAGGCGCCCATCCGAAAGCTGTACACCTTTGTCGTTAAATCTGAAGTACTTAGAGAAATGAAGCAGCGCCAGAAGCAGATTCGGGAGAAACTGATCGACCGGAGGATGAAATCATTGGAAATTCTGGAGGATATGGTAGAAACATAAACTTTCTATTGAAAATATGCAGGTTTAAGGCTATAATAAATTGGATTGGTTTGGTAACTGACGAATTTTGTCGGTTTTTAGGAGGATACAGAATGAGAACAGGTAGGACCGGGAAGCTGGCCGCAGTGGTTTTATGCGGACTGATGCTGAGCGGCTGCGAGATGCTGGAGGAGAAATTTTCCTCAGAGCAGGCTCCCACGGAGACCACTTTGAAGGTAGAGAAAGACGGGACTGTGACAGAGACAGTGATTGACAAGCTGGATCAAAGCTATTATAACAGCGGAGATCTGGAAGCCATGATCAACAGCTCTGTCAGCGAGTATAACCAGCTTCATGGTGCTGATTCAGTAAAGGTAGAGGAAATTTTGTGGGAGGGAAACCAGATTTCTTTGAAAATGGTTTACCAGTCTGCCGCAGATTATGGAGAATATAATAATGTAAAGTTCTATAACGGCTCCATGCTGGGAGCAGAGATGGAAGGATACCTGTTCTATAACCAGTTTAAAAAGGTGGAGGAAGGCCAGGCAGCAGCTGCTATTTCCAATGAGGAACCCCTAAAGCACAAGGAGCAGCAGGTGCTGGTGACCAACAGCGACCATGTGGTAGAGGTTCCGGGAGAAGTGCTCTATGTCAGCGCCAACGGCTCTCCCACGGGAAAGAAGTCTGTAAAACGGGATGCTCAGACAGAAGGGGCAAAGGAGGAAGGACTGGTGCTGCCCTCATCTGCAGTGTATGTGGAGGAGAAAGAAGACACCGCCCTGACTCAGACAGATCTGGAAAAAACATATTTATATATTATTTATGAATTCTAAATTTAGGAGGAGAGCTATGGAAAAAACCATGGAGAAGATCGTTGCATTGGCAAAGGGAAGAGGATTTGTATATCCCGGCTCTGAGATTTACGGCGGTCTGGCAAATACCTGGGATTATGGAAACCTGGGTGTAGAACTGAAGAATAATGTAAAAAAGGCCTGGTGGCAGAAGTTTGTCACCGAGAATCCCTACAATGTAGGTGTGGATTGTGCTATTTTGATGAATCCCCAGACCTGGGTGGCATCCGGTCATCTGGGCGGATTTGCAGATCCTCTGATGGACTGTAAGGAATGTCATGAGCGTTTTCGTGCAGATAAGCTGATCGAGGATTATTGCCAGGAAAAAGGGATTGAACTGGAAAAACCTATTGATGCCTTCAGCCAGGAAGAGATGAAGAATTTTGTGGAAGAGCACAATATTCCCTGTCCCTCCTGCGGAAAGCACAATTTCACGGATATCCGTCAGTTTAACCTGATGTTTAAGACTTTTCAGGGTGTGACAGAGGATGCAAAAAATACCGTGTATTTAAGGCCGGAGACTGCCCAGGGTATCTTTGTAAACTTTAAAAATGTTCAGAGAACATCCAGAAAGAAGCTTCCCTTCGGTATCGGACAGATCGGAAAATCATTCCGAAATGAGATCACTCCCGGAAACTTCACCTTCCGTACCCGTGAATTTGAGCAGATGGAGCTGGAGTTCTTCTGTGAGCCGGGAACGGATATGGACTGGTTCCATTACTGGAGAAGCTTCTGCATTAACTGGCTGAAATCTCTTGGTATGAAAGACGAGGAGATGCGCGCCCGGGATCACGATCCGGAGGAGCTTTGCTTCTACAGCAAAGGCACCACGGATATTGAGTTCCTCTTCCCCTTTGGCTGGGGCGAGCTGTGGGGAATTGCAGACAGAACGGATTATGACCTGACCCAGCATCAGAACACCTCCGGCGAGGATATGAGTTATTTTGATGATGAGAAGAAGGAGAAATACATTCCTTATGTAGTTGAGCCTTCTCTGGGGGCTGACCGGGTAGTTCTTGCCTTCCTTTGCAGCGCCTATGATGAGGAGGAGCTGGAGGGTGGAGATACCCGTACGGTGCTTCATTTCCATCCGGCTCTGGCACCGGTGAAGATCGGCGTGCTGCCCCTTTCTAAGAAACTCAACGAGGGAGCAGAAAAGGTTTATTCCATGCTGGCAAAGAGATACAACTGCGAGTTTGACGACAGAGGAAATATTGGAAAGCGTTACAGACGGCAGGATGAGATCGGTACTCCTTTCTGTGTGACTTATGACTTTGATTCTGAGACAGATGGGGCAGTGACGGTTCGTGACCGCGACACTATGGCTCAGGAGCGGGTAAAGATCGAAGATTTGAAGGCATATTTTGAGGATAAATTTGATTTTTAGCAGAAATCGGAAATTTGCTTTAAGGCGGACTTGTCCGTTTTGAGATAAATTATCAATTTTCTATTTTACAGGAGGAAAGAAAATGAGTGAATTAAAAGGTGCAATGATTATTGGACAGTCAGGCGGTCCTTCTTCTGTGATCAATGCCAGCTGCTACGGCGCTATCAAGGCAGGACTGGATTCTGATGTGATCACCAAGGTTTACGGCGCTGCAAACGGCATTGTGGGCGTGCTCAATGACAAGCTGTATGTTATGGACGAGGAAGATCCGGAGGAACTGGCTATCATGAGATATACACCCTCTTCCGCACTGGGCTCCTGCCGTTATAAAATCGCAGATCCGGATGTAGATGATACCGATTACAAGAAGATCCTGGAGATCTTCAAAAAGTATGATGTTCGCTACTTCTTCTACAATGGTGGAAATGACTCCATGGACACCTGCAATAAAATTTCTAAATATATGAAAAAAGTAGGTTATGACTGCCGGGTAATGGGTATTCCCAAGACCATTGACAATGACCTGTTTGGAACTGACCACTGTCCGGGATTCTCTTCCGCAGCAAAATACATTGCTACTTCTATGGTAGAGGTATATCAGGATGCCCATGTATATGACAAGGGCCAGGTGACTATCGTGGAGATCATGGGACGTCATGCCGGCTGGCTGGCTGGAGCTGCTGCTCTTGCAAGAGTGACCGGATACGGCCCGGATCTGATCTACCTTCCGGAGGTAGACTTTAACCAGGAAGAGTTCCTGGAGGATGTTGAGCGCATCTGGAATGAGAATCACAATGTGCTGGTAGCTGTTTCCGAGGGTATCCACTATGCAGACGGTACCTTTGTATCTGAGGCAAAGACCTCCGCTACCGATGGATTTGGCCATGCACAGTTAGGCGGACTGGCTGCAAAGCTTGGGGATGTGGTGAAGAATGCTATCCCGGGCGTGAAGGTTCGTCCTATTGAGCTGTCTCTTCTTCAGAGATGTGCAGAGCACTGCGCATCCCAGACTGACTCCGAGGAGTCCTTCATGGCAGGCCAGACTGCTGTACAGCAGGCAATCGCAGGGGTGACCGATAAGATGGTAGGCTTCAAGTGCACCCGTGACGAGAATGGTTATAAGTGCGAGGCTGATCTGCTGGATCTGTCTTCTGTAGCAAACTATGAGAAGAAGGTTCCGGTAGAATGGATCAACGAGCGGGGCAACAATGTGACAGATGCTTACATTGAGTATGCGCTTCCTCTGATCCAGGGTGAGATCCAGATGAAGAAAGAGAATTCTCTTCCCAGATTCGTACATCTGAAAAAAGTAGTAGCAAAATAAAACAGCAGAGAAACTGCCAGGCCCCGGACCGACGATTGCACAGTCGGTCCGGGGTCTGTTTTTGTGATCCGGCTGTGTCTCAAACAGCAATGTTTTATCACCATATTTACTGCAAACAATTGGTGGGAACGGTAGACTTTCCCACTGCAATACGGTATACTGGAACTACAGAAGAGAGGGTTTGAGACAGAAAAAGGGAGGGAGGACATGAAACAGAACAAAATGATCGTTTGCCTTTTGGCCGGAGCCCTGTTTTTAGAAACAGTATCTACGGTCCCATTGGGGGCGCAGGAGGCGGCACCGGTCAATTCAGTGGTGATGCCCACGGGAGATATGGCTCAGCGCAGGCCATCAAAGCCCATGGAGATGTTATCGTCAGCGGATGCCCAGGCGCTGGATCGGCAGATGGCCGATTATGTGGCTCAGGAGCAGTCGCTGCTGGTCAATAAAGCGGAAACCTACTATTACTATGAGCGTTTGGATCCATTGGCCAAGGAGATCTACGATGTGATGTACGGTGTAGCCCAGGATCCGGTGAGCGAGGGTAACATTGGATTGATGATGACAGTGGAGGATCCTCAGGGAGAGGTATTTTACAATGCGTTTAATGTAGCGTATCGTGCGATCTGCTTTGATCATCCGGAACTGTTCTGGCTGTATGCAGGGGAGGAAGCCGAGATGGTTTATCTTTCAGAGGCATTGAATCAGAACGGATTCTATTTTGTTTATATTAAGATGGAGGAGCCGTTTTTAAGATTTGGAGAGCAGATGCAGGCATTTAACAATGCGGCAGAGGAGTTTCTAGCAGATATTGATACCGGGATTTCCGAGTATGATACGATCCGTCAGATCCATGATAAGCTGATCGAGCTTGTGAATTATAATGATCCGGTGGTGAATCAGATCAGTTTTGACAATTCTCAGGATCTGGCCCATACGGCATACGGCTGTCTGGTCACAGATTCGTCTGGGAATCCCAATTATGCCGTCTGTGACGGGTACACACTGGCGTTTGAGTATCTGCTGCAGCAATGTGGGATCAACGTGGTGTTTATCGGAGGCAATGCCGGAAATGATGAGGCCAGTGCGGGAGGACATGCATGGAATGTGGTGGAGATGGACGGAAGCTGGTATGAGGTGGACTGTACCTGGGACGATTCCGGAAGCCAGCTGGATGATCTGGTACCCGGCACTCAGGATCATACTTATATTTCAGAAGCACTGAGCGATCCGGTATTCCGGGAAAGACTGGATCATTTTATGTTCCTGATTTCCACGGACAGGATCCGCCATTTTGTGCCGGGGGAGGAGTATACCTATACCACCAAGGATCAGATGTATCTTTATCAGATGGTGTCTGAGAGCGTTCACATCCGGCTGAGTATGGAGGATCCGGATCCAAACTGTGATTCCGAGATCATCTCTCTGGCGCCTATGGCGCTGCAGAATTATTTCAGTTAGAGGGCAGACTATGAAAGAACAGAAAATAACAGATGCGAAAAAACAACATTTGAAACAAAAGCTGCGCCGTATGGGGGTATATCTGCTGGCATCTGCATTGGGGATGCAGAGCGGCATTACGGTACAGGCTGCACCGCAGGAAGTTCTGGATCAGATAGCGGCGATGAAAACGCTGGCGGAACTGGATATAAATGACAATATGAAAGCGATCCGGATCATGCTGGAACAGAGTCTGTCCCTGCTGGATGCTTCGGATCCTATTGCAGGTACTTTGCAGAGTGTTCTCATGCTTCTGGAAGAAGGGCAGGCGGACAGCGCTTCTGTGTGTGTGCTGCTGCAGTCCGCCATCGACCAGGGCGCGTCAGAGGACTCCCAGACCTGCGTAACTGCGGATCTGCAGGAGGATTCCCTGGGGGAAACAGAACTGCCGGAAACGAAGATGGGGGAAACGGAGCTGCCGGAGACAGAGATGGGGGTTACGGAAGCAGTTTCTCAGGAGACAGAGGAACAGATGGTTCCTCAGAAAAATGGAGATACCGGATCAGAGGAAGAGACAAGGGAGATTTCGGTAAGGGAGAGCACTCTGGGGATCCCGGTGTATGAGACGGATTTTTTTCTTCCCGCAATCATGCAGGAGCAGGTGTTGGTGGATGTTCCCGGCAGCTGGGGGAATAATGAATCCGGAAGGTCACTGACCTCCTATTCGCCGGTGAATGGCTCCGGGGCCATCAGTCCGGCAGCAGGGACTCTGTCCATCAGTTATTTCCCCATGGAAGGAAGGGATGCAGAGGAATCCTTTGACATTTATGAAGAGAATATCGGCAGTATGAGCGTAACCACAGGACTGGAGTCCATGGGTGTGACTGCAGCGGATCTTCCGGCGCGGAAGATTGCTTTTACCATGAGCGTGGGAGCCAATCAGTTTACCTGTGAGACCGTATGTTTCGCTCATGAAGGATCCATATATGCCATTGAGCTGCTGCAGGGTCAGCAGACGCAGTTTGATTATTTTCCCATGTATGATATCGTGGTGGGCAGTGCAGAGGTTGGCACAGAGGAGCGAATTGCCCAGGCGCGGGCGGAAAAAGAGGCGGCTGAGAATGGAGAAATTGAAATGACGGAGAGCGGGGAACCGACAGAGCTGCCGGAGACAGAAGAAGCGCCGGAGTCTGAGACATCCCCGGAGGAGCCGGAGCCCCAGATCATCACAGAGCTGCCGGAGACAGAAGAAGCGCCGGAGCCTGAGACATTCCCGGAGGAGCCGGAGACCCAGAGTGTCACAGAAATGCCGGAGACAGAAGGCTCCTCAGCCTTTCCGGGGAATGTGTCTGATATGGGAACCTTCCAGTATGCGTTGAATGACCGGGTTTATCAGTTTCCAACTCCGGTGCAGGAGCTTGATGCCAGTGTGCTGCAGCTGGACCGCCAGCTGACATTGCCCTATGAGTTCACATCAGATGCTGATATGGAAGGCGGTAAGTGGACAGAGATCGTTAATACCCAATATTACTATTTTCAGAATGCTCTGTACAAGGAGATGGCAGGCGTAACCAACATGAGCGGTCATCCGGTGCCCATGACAGAAGGGATCCTGACTGCTTTGATCGATACTCAGGGAACATACATAGACATTTGTCTCCCCGGCGGCGTGACAGTGGGAAGCCAGGAAAGTGATATTCTTCGAGGCTTTCCGGAATTTGAGCAGATTCCCATGGACGGAACTGCATTTTTCCGAGGCAATGAACTTCTGTACGCCCGCAACGTCCGGGATGACGGCTGCAATGGCTATGCCTTGATCCGGAATGATGCTCCCTACTACAGCGCTCTGACGATCATCTGTGAGAGTGGTGTGATCCGGGAGATCAGTTTTGAGTGTCTGGGAAGCGTAAGAGCGAATGGGATCTTTTTATAGCGAAATGGAAAGGAGAAGAGGGAGCAGTTATGAAAACAAAAAAAACAAACAGATGGCTGGTCTGTCTGCTTACAGCTGTGATGCTCGTGAGCCAGATCGCCGGGATCTGTGTGAATGCAGAGGAAGCGGCGCCGCAGGCAGCCGATGTCAAGATCGTTTTAACACTGGGAGCAGATCTGGACGCAGAACAGAAAGCCTATATCCTGCAGTATTTTGGCATACAGGAATCAGAGGTTGAGACGGTTACCATCACCAATGCAGATGAACATGCGCAGCTGGGCAGCTTGATCCCGGCAGAGGTGATCGGTTCCCGCACTGTCAGCTGTGCGCTGGTACGTCCCACCAACAAAGGCGGCATCCAGGTAAAAACGGCCAATATGAATTATGTAACCAGCAATATGATCGCATCTACCCTGTCAACCTCCGGCGTATACAACTGCGAGGTTCTGACCGCGGCGCCTGTTGAGGTTTCCGGTACGGGGGCCCTCACCGGTGTTATGATGGCGTATGAAAAAGCCATCGGAGCCGTACTGGACAGTGAGAAAAAAGAGCTGGCCAATGAAGAGCTGGTGATCACCGGAGAACTTTCAGAGACAGTGGGACAGGATCAGGCGACCCTTGTGGTCAATGATATTAAGATCCACATTGTCCGGGATTCGGTAACGGATCAGAAGGAAATACAGAACATTGTGGATGAAGTAGTTGAGACAACGGAGTATGCGGCTGCCATAGCGGCAGAGGCTGTGGGACGTCCGGCCCCGGCGCCTCTTGGAGAAGTTCACAAAGAGAAGCTCTATAATTTTGGCTGTAAATTCAGCCAGCAGGGCTACAGCTATCGGGATATGCAGCCCACCCTGGAAAGAGTAACTCACAACATTACCACCAATACTGGTATTGACGATCCCATTACCGATACCTTTGAGACCATTGATGAAGATACAGGCCTTTCTCTGGACAGTATCCTTCTGGGAACCGATGACTCTGTTATGGGCGATGACGCCAATATTAACGCAACCAACACGGTAGCCCTGGGAGAGCATCCTGCGGAGCCTATTGAGGTGTTTACAGGAGAAGTGTCGCTGACAGAATCCGGTACGGTCAAGGCGGACAGTTTTATTTACCGAACCAATGCCATTGCCTATCAGGATATCAACGGTTCCTATGCCCTGATGGATCTGAACGGAAATATTTTGACAGAATCCATCTATTCCAATCAATTTAGAGGAAAGGCAGGACATATCTGCGGCATGCTGAATGACGGAAGCGAAAAAGAAGGACTGCTGGAGACAGACGGTATGATTTCCGTTCCTTTTGTCTATGATGTGGTGGAGGTTTTTGGCGAAATGTGGGCAGCGGGTCTGCGTCTGATCCCTGCCACTGAAGCAGACTATGATTACAGAGGGTATGCAGATGGTGAGGAGCAGTATCTGCAGATTGATTCCGCAGATATGTATTATCTGGGAGAGCTGACCGGTATTCCGGCTGCTTCGCTGACCAGAGAGCAGATCCTGCAGGTGGAGGCTCTTGGCAGCTATATTAATATCCAGGATCGAAGCGGCGTGATCACAACCTACGATTCAACCATGGCTCCGGTGAGAACCAGCGATTCCCTGTATGACTTCGGTGAGTTTGATGAAGACAAGCAGCTTTCCGAGATGATGGAAAGCGCAACCGGCTTTGGTGTGTATTCCTATCTGGGTAATTACGCACACGCTCGGGATTACAGCACCGGAAAGAGCGGTGTCATCGACCGATATGGAAATATTATTGTTCCCATGGAGTATGATTATGTGGATTCTGCGGCAGACTGGCTGGAGGGCAACGGCTACTTCGGAGTTCAGATCGGAGAGCAGTTTGCCTATGTAACTGCCGGAGGAACGGTGACCGGTGAATTTCCTTATCCGTATGAAAAAGTGATAAACTATGGAATGTCAGCAAAATATGAGGCAGAGGACGGAACGAAGTATATCCTTTCCGGCGACGGGGTGGAATCGAATCTCGGCACCGGGTATGAATACCTGACGCCGATCCGTTCTTCAAAAGGTATGCTTTGGACCGGGGCCAGCGGATCCGGCTATGATCTGATCGACTGGCATGGAAAGGTGCTTTTATCCTGCAGTAAGGAGTTTTCTTTATCGGAGAATGGCAATTATCTGATCGCTCCGGAGGGGTATACGTCCTCCACCTTCTATTTGGTGAACGATGCCTCACCTGTTTCCATTTCCGAAAGTCTGGGAGGAGCCACAGAGATCCAGGCGGCCACAAGAGAAATCAGATCTATGGAGGCCTATACCGGGGAACCCTCTATGGAGCTGGTGGGAGAGATCCCAGGGCGTTCTTTTGTCGGGGACACATATCTGCTTCAGGGACCTGGAGAAGCGGGGTATGCCCTGTTCAGTCTTGACGGCAGGCAGCTGACGGAGAATGGTTACAGCAGGTTTGGCTATTCAGACGGCTGGATCACGGCAGTGATGGAGGAAAATGATACCGAGAAAATGGGGCTGTTTACAAAGGACGGCATTCCGGTGCTTCCCTGTGAAAATGATTATCTGGATATATTGAGTGAAAAATGGGTAGTCAGCTATTCCATGGGAGAACTGGGCACAGAGGAAGATTATGATTTTTATACCTGGACCGGTGAGCGTTATAAGATGGATACGGCCACGGTTTATTATCTGAATCTGCCGGATATCTACAGTGTAACCCTGACCAGAGACCAGCTGGGAGATATTGCTGCAGAGGGGGAATATCTGAACATTACGGATCGGAGCACAGGGATAACCACCATGTACAACGCCAGCTTTGAACCTGTAGGAGCAGCGGACTATGTATCTGACTTTTCCAGTGTCTCTGCAGATTATGTACTGATGGAACAGTTGGAGGATCAGACCGGTTATTATGTATCAGACTGGAAGTTTGCAGACGGATATGCACTGATTTCTGCCTATGGAGGGGAGAAGAATCTGTATGGCGTGTCAGATGTGGAAGGAAATATTGTGGTTCCGGCTCAGTATGACAGAGTCCTGGCCTACTATACACAGGAGAATCCCGCTTACTGGGCAAATGGATATTTTGCAGTGGAGAAAGACGGCATGGCCGGGTTTGTGGGAAAAGACGGTACAGTGACCTGCGAGCTGAAATATCCCAGTGATACATTCATCAATTATGGTATGACAGCCTATGTCGAAAAGGAAGACGGAAGTCGGATCATGGTGGCAGCAGATGGTACGGAAACTGCAGGATATGAAAAATACCGAAGCCTGAGTGGCAGAGGAATGTTTGTGGAGGCAGTGTCCGGAGATGAGCGGGTACTCTTAGACTGGCACGGCAATGTGCTGTTTGAGGACTATGAGCTGGTTTCTGCCTCCTCAGATGGAAAGTTCATTGTGGTAAACAGAGGGTTTGGCAGTCCCAGTGAAGTATATGCAGTAGATGGAGCGTCTGTGGAGTCGGCGACAGGAGATGCATCAATAGCTTCCGCAGATGCGGTTTCGGAGGTGTCGAAGGAGACAGGGGCATCTGATGCAGAGCCGCCGGTCACAGAGGAGTCTGTTACAGAAGCGCCTGATGCAGAGCTGTCAGATACAGAGGAGTCTGATGCAGAAGAGCCTGACGCAGAGCCGTCGGTTACAGAGGAGCCGGATACAGAACTGCCTGCCGCCGAAACACCTGTAACAGAGGTTCCGGCAGAAAGTCTCAGGGAGACAGAGGAAGCAGCGGAGAAAACGTCAGAGGAAGAAACGGAAATTTCGGAGGATGAGGAAGCGAAAGGAAGTCCTGAAACTCCGGCAGCTGCCCTGCTTTCCGGCATATTGGTGCTGCTGGAGCAGGATCCGGAAGGGAACCAGGCAAATATTACCGAATTGCTGAAATCTGCAAAAACTATTCTTGACGCAGAGAATCCGGATGCGGCGGCATTGATCGGCAGCGCCATTATGCTGATGCAGGAAGAGACAGCAAATACAGCAGCGGTGACTACGCTGATCAACAGTGCGCTTCCTTTGTTATAGGATATTTAAGCCGCCAGGGGCTTCAGGCGAAACGCCAAATGTCAAAAAAAGAAGGAGTCAGCCGCCATGCAAGCATGGAGCTGTCTCTTCTCTTTTTGCCGCATGGCTGAAACGGTATAAATATTGTATAATTTGACAAATGTATAGAGAAAAATACAAATTTTTTGGCTAAATTTCTTGACGTGCGAGAGAATTATGGTAAAATATAACTAAGATTGACTCATCAGAAGATGACTGCTCCAGCTGAAGCAAAGGAGGAGTCACCTTTTGATGGGTTGATCAAAAATTTTATGGAGGTATGTACGAAATGGCAAAATGGGTTTATATGTTCACAGAGGGCAACGCCACTATGCGCAATCTGTTGGGCGGAAAAGGGGCGAATCTGGCTGAAATGACAAGCCTGGGACTTCCTGTACCACAAGGTTTTACCATTACTACAGAAGCTTGTACACAGTATTACGAGGACGGAAGAAAAATTAATGATGAGATTATGGCTCAGATCATGGAAGCCATTGTGAAGATGGAGGGGGTAACCGGAAAGAAATTCGGGGATAAGGAGAACCCTCTTTTAGTTTCTGTTCGTTCTGGCGCAAGAGCTTCTATGCCCGGTATGATGGATACAATTCTGAACCTGGGATTGAATGAGGAGGTAGTGGAGGTTCTGGCTGCCAAATCCGGAAATCCCCGTTGGGCATGGGATTGCTACCGCAGATTTATCCAGATGTATTCTGACGTTGTAATGGAAGTTGGAAAGAAATACTTTGAAGAACTGATCGATCAGATGAAGGCACAGAAGGGGGTTACCCAGGATGTGGATCTGACTGCCGAGGATTTAAAGGAGCTGGCAAATCAGTTTAAAGCAGAGTACAAGGCAAAGATCGGGGAGGACTTCCCCACAGATCCCAAGGAACAGCTGATGGGAGCCATCAAGGCAGTATTCCGTTCCTGGGACAATCCAAGAGCCAATGTATACCGTAGAGACAATGATATCCCCTATTCCTGGGGAACTGCTGTTAACGTACAGATGATGGCATTTGGAAATATGGGTGAGACCTCCGGTACCGGTGTTGCCTTTACCCGTGATCCGGCTACCGGTGAGAAACATCTGATGGGTGAGTTTTTGATGAACGCCCAGGGTGAGGACGTAGTGGCAGGTGTGCGTACTCCCCAGAAGATCGATCAGCTGAAAGAAGTTATGCCGGAGGTTTATGAGCAGTTCGTGGGAATCTGCCATACTCTGGAGAATCATTACAGAGATATGCAGGATATGGAGTTTACCATTGAAGACCGGAAACTGTACATGCTTCAGACCCGTAATGGTAAGAGAACTGCCAAGGCAGCTTTGAAGATCGCCTGCGATCTGGTAGACGAGGGTATGATCACCGAAGAAAAAGCAGTAGCTATGATCGATCCCCGTAATCTGGATACACTGCTTCATCCCCAGTTTGATACAGCGGCATTGAAAGCAGCTGTTCCGGTGGGAAGAGGTCTTGGAGCATCTCCGGGAGCAGCCTGCGGCCGTATCGTCTTTACTGCCGAGGATGCAAAGGACTGGGCAGCAAGAGGAGAAAAGGTAGTTCTGACCCGTCTGGAAACTTCACCGGAGGATATTGAAGGCATGAAGGCAGCTCAGGGTATCCTGACAGTTCGCGGCGGTATGACCAGCCATGCAGCAGTGGTTGCCCGGGGAATGGGTGAGTGCTGCGTATCCGGCTGCGGTGAGATTGTGATGGATGAGGCCAACAAGAAATTTACGCTGGCAGGCAAAGAGTACCATGAGGGAGATTGGATTTCTTTGGATGGTTCTACCGGCTGCATTTATGACGGCGTGATTCCCACTGTGGATGCTACCATCGCAGGTGAGTTCGGCCGTATTATGGGATGGGCTGACAAATATCGTGTTCTGAAAGTCCGCACCAATGCAGATACGCCTGCAGATGCCAAGAAGGCAAGAGAATTGGGCGCAGAGGGTATTGGTCTTTGCCGTACAGAGCATATGTTCTTCCAGGGCGACCGTATTGATGCATTCCGGGAGATGATCTGTGCGGAGACGGTAGAAGAAAGAGAAGCAGCTCTGGAGAAGATTCTGCCGGAGCAGCAGGGAGATTTCGAAGCTCTGTATGAGGCTCTGGAAGGAAATCCGGTTACTATCCGTTTCCTGGATCCGCCTCTTCACGAGTTTGTTCCCACCAATGAAGATGACATTAAGAAGCTTGCCTACACTCAGGGAAAGACTGCTGAGGATATCAAGAATATCATTGCCGGACTTCATGAGTTCAATCCTATGATGGGACATCGTGGACTTCGTCTTGCTGTTACTTATCCGGAAATTGCAAGAATGCAGACAAAGGCAGTGATTCGTGCAGCGATCAATGTCCAGAAAGCCCATGCTGACTGGGAGGTAAAGCCGGAGATCATGATTCCGCTTTCTTGTGATGCCAAGGAGCTGGCATATGTAAGAAAGATCGTGACAGAGACTGCTGATGCAGAGATCGCAGCTGCCGGGATCAAGCTGTCCTATGAGGTAGGTACCATGATGGAGATCCCAAGAGCCTGCCTGACAGCAGATGAGATTGCAGCAAATGCAGATTTCTTCTGCTTCGGAACCAATGACCTGACTCAGATGACTTATGGCTTCTCCCGTGACGATGCTGGCAAGTTCCTGAATGCTTACTATGATGCTAAGATTTTTGAGAACGATCCCTTTGCAAAACTGGATCAGACCGGTGTGGGAAGACTGATGGAAATGGCGATTAAGCTGGGCAAGCCGGTAAACAAAGACCTTCATATCGGCATCTGCGGCGAGCATGGCGGAGATCCCACTTCTGTAGAGTTCTGCCATAAGATCGGCCTGGATTATGTATCCTGCTCACCGTTCCGTGTGCCTATTGCAAGACTGGCAGCAGCACAGGCAGCAATCAATAATCGATAGGAGTTTTGTTTCTTTTTGTCAACAGGCAAAGTAAAATATCCTGTTAAGGGGCAAAACGCCCATCCAACAGAATAATTGTCCAAGCATAAGAATTGACCTTGTAGATCTGAGAAATCAGATCCGCAAGGTCTTTTTTGTTATCATAGAGCAGCCTTAACAGCGATTTTTCCCAAAACCAATTTCCCAAAAATGATTCTCCCAAAACATAAAAAGGCAAAAAAACAAAAAAGAGAGGATCAAATAATGAAAGAAAATAAAAAAATCGAAATAAATGATACAGAAAACATACCAGTAGAGATAATCGACACCCGAAGAGAAATAGACGATTTATCAGATGCCGAGTTAAAAGAGTTAGAAAAAGAGCTTGAGCAATATGATAAAGACATGTGGCGGCATTTAGATTGTCTCCAAAAGTATAAACATATAGGTGAGGAAATCCCAAAGGATGTGCCGTTTACGGAGTATTTCAGTTACATCTTTCGGAATTTCCGCAATCCTAAACCTGAAGAAGAATGGACAGTCAGGGACTATAAAGTGGATGCTGCCAGGAAAATAAGACAGATGGCGGCATTTACAATCAAAGACCACGGCTATAAAGAGCCATTAACAGACAGACAAAAACGTGTTGTAGAGCGAATCCGAAACGGTACAGATTTCCACGTCTCATTGGACAAAATCGGGGAACTTTTTAAATAAGTCAATATAAGGAGCTAAAATGTCATATTCAGCCCGTAATTTTGCAAGAACTTCATTATTTTCGGTGTTTCTGGCATGATGGATTTCACCAACCAGATATTTGCGGTAGTCACTAACAGCAGGGGACATAATACTCCAGTTCCTTTTCATCCAATCGGTAGTAACGGGATTATGTAACAGATAATCTTTGCATTTAGAAATGGCATTGTTTGTGGCTATAATATTCACTTTGCAATCTCCAAGATCCATAGAATATGTGGTTAACGCGGCGATAAGTACTGAATTAGCGTCCATAATTAACATTCCTTTCTATATACTGGACTGCTGCCAACAGCCTGTATATAGAATTATAGGAGTGTGAGAGCAAATAATCAACTACGAAAACATAGGCGACTTTTAAAATAATAGGAAAACAATTCTCCCTGGACAAAACATAAAAGGCGAAAACAAAAAAGAGAGGATCAACCAATGAAAGAAATAGAAAAAGTGCTGGCACAAGTACCAGACAACCGGAAAGAAATAACCGAATTAACGGAAACCGAGTTAAAAGAATTAGAAAAAGTGGCGAACCAATATGGACGAGATTCATTTGAATATCACAAATGTCTCATGCATTTCAAGCATGTAGGTGAAGAAATCCCAGAGGATGTGCCAGTTACCGAATATTACGACTACATCCTCAAGAATTTCCGCAATCCAAAGCCAAAAGAAGAATGGACAGATGTGGATTATAAGGCAGATTATTCACGTTGGCAAAGACTTCATGTGGCATCTGTACTTGGGCAGCAGTTAAGCAAACAAACAATACCATTGATTGACAGGCAAAAACGAATCATCGAGAGAGTGCGAAATGGCACAGACTTTGATATATTCTCATCGAAAAAGTTTCTCGAAATGCTTAGTTAGTGCAATAAATGGTTGTAAATCATTGTATTCAGCCAATAATTTGGAAAGTTCATCCTCGCTACCAGTAAGTCTGGCATGGTCAATGTTATCTTTTAATGTTTTACGATAACGCTTGATTGCTGGAATAATGATTGTGAGGTTGGATTTTATCAATTCTTTAGTGTAACCATTAGTAAGGACAGAATCCCTAAGAGCGATGGTAGCATTAACTTGTGGTGTTACATCTCCACATGGATCAATTTGAATATGTAACAAATAATTGTCAAGGGCATTGATGAGAATATCTTTATTTGCGTTGTTCATAGAAAACCTCCTGTATATGGTATAAGAATTAGTGGCTGAACCACCCTAATTATACAGCAAACCGGACAAAACCGATAGCAAATTATACCAATACAAGAGAAATATGGAAGCGGCGTAAAACCGTCAAATTCGGCAACAAACCAGACAAATAATAAATTGAGCGAATGTCAAGCCCAGAGCCGCAGAGCGGTGCGAAAGCAGGCTTTACATAAGGGAAATTTGTTATAAACTGTAAAACCGCCAGATTTTCGGCAGGGAAACTAAGGGTAAAGGCAAATTATTAACTCAATAAAATTGGGATTTTATTTACCATGAAAACTGAACATCGAAAGGAGGCATTTTAACCGATGTTTTCATAAAAATATAACCAGGTACATTACTTTGGAGGTTGTGGGATTTACCCCTTTTGAGAATGTGGCGGTGTGTCCCATGACATCTTTCAATTGCCGTTTGGTCTCTTGGCAGGCATCAGCTGATCAAGAGGCTGACAGGCAGAATGCAGGGAACAGTCGGTGGTGAATTACCACTGTAAAGATTTTATAGATCTTGACTGAAAACTGAATTACAATGGGGATGGTGCAAAATACCTCCGGCGGCGTTTTATCGGGTGATTTTTCTCGAAAACTAATAGGTTTTCTGAAAAAACACACCGAAAATCCACCGGGATTCGTATTTTGCATCATCCCCATTTTTTGGTATCATGGGAAAGCGTTTCTTATGATACCAAAATACTCTGCGGGATTGCCATTTTAAGGAGGCCTGTTAAGTAAGCCTGTTAAGTAAGCGGGTAACGCTGGCTAAGAGAGCCAATGCCTGCGGCAGACAGGAAGATGTGCCAGAATCAGCTTCTTTGCTTTATTCCACCTTCATCATCCGGTATCCTACTCCGATATGGGTCTGAATATACTGGGGAGAATCCGGGCCTTTCTCCAGCTTTTTCCGCAGAGTAGCCATAAAGACTCGGAGAGAAGCGATATCATTGTCCCAGCTGCTGCCCCAGATGCTCTGAGTGATGAAGGTGTGAGTGAGAACCTTTCCCACATTCCGGGAGAGGAGACAGAGCAGTTTGTATTCAATGGGAGTCAGGTGCAGCTCCTCATCCCCCAGATAGGCGCAGCCGGCAGCATAATCCACTTTCAAACGGCCGTCTGTGAATACAGAGACTTCGGCAGCGGAAGATTCGCCCTGTATCATGGCAAGGCGGCGCTGAGTTACCCGAAGTCTTGCCAGAAGCTCCTCAACAGAGAAGGGTTTCGTGAGATAGTCGTCTGCCCCTGCATCCAGGGCGTCAATTTTATCTGTATCTTCACTCCTGGCGCTGATAACAATGATGGGAATGTTAGACCAGGTGCGGATTTTTTTAATAACCTCAATGCCGTCCATATCCGGCAGCCCCAGATCCAAAAGGACAATATCCGGATTGTGTGAGGAGGCCTCCAGGATGGCTGTGGCGCCGTTGGGCGCAGTCAAGTAGCGGTAATCGTGGGCTTTTAAGGTGGTGGAGATGAGATTTTTTACGGAATTGTCATCCTCCACCACTAAGATCAATGGTTTATTCATGAATTTGTACCTCCCCTGCTGGCAGTGAAATAGTAAATACTGCGCCCGTAGGCTGATTATCGGAAACCTGGATCATTCCGCCGTGGGCGTTTACAATGGATTTACACAGGGACAGTCCCAGTCCCAGGCTGCGGCGGCTGTCTGCCACCTTGGTGGCGCCGCTGTAAAACATATCAAAAATATGACGTTTCATTTCTTCCGGAATGCCTGGCCCGTCATCTGAGATAGATACCATGGCGCAGGACTCCTCCTTCCAGGTTTGGATTATAATGTGGGATCCTGGAGGCGTATACTTAATGGCATTGTCCACAATGTTGATGATCACCTGTACCATAAGCTTGGCATCCATCCTTGCTAGGAGATAATCTTCTCTGTGTCTCACGGTGATGCAGTGCTCCACACTTTTGCGGTTGATGTGCTGAAGGGCTTCGGAGATTACATCATCCATAAGATCTTCTGAAATATGGAAATTTAGCCGTCCCTCCTCTAGGCGGGTAACAGACAGAAGATTTTCGACCAGATTGATCAGCCACATGGAATCGTCATAGATATCGGTGTAGAGCTGTTTTTTTGTCTCCTGGTCAAAGATATCGCCGTTGGAGAGGAGATTGCTGGCATTGCCGCAGATGGAGGTGAGAGGTGTGCGCAGGTCATGGGAGATGGTGCGCAGCAGGTTGGCTCTCAGCTTCTCATTTTTGGCCAGGATAGCGGCAGCTTCTTTTTCTCTGGCATTTTTTTCATTTTCCAGAGCCAGAGCGCATTCTCCCAGGATAGATAAAAGAATACTGTTTTCAAACAGATCCAGAGGAGAAGCGCCTATGACGATGCCCACAACTCCATAAACCCGATGGTTTACCCGAACTGCCAGATAGAGGCATTTGGCGTTGGCAAGCGTTTCGGTAGTGCTTCCGGCATGGCGGTTGTTTTTCATCACCCACTGAGCGACTGCTCTTTCACTGGGGGAAGTGATATCCGCTGTAGGGGAAGCCTGTGGGGAGGAAAAGACCCGGGGCGGGCCTAGGGTATCATTTTCTGATAAATAAAATACGATCTCTCTGCCCAGAAGCTTGATGAGCTGATTGACTGTGGCAGATACGATTTCCTCCCGGCTGCCGGATTGCTGAAGCAGCTGGTTGGTATCAAACAGAACCTTGGTGCGGTAGGCGGAGGAAGCCGCCTGCTTGGCGTGATTTTTCAGCCGGATAGCAAGCGTTCCGGTGAGGAGAGCCGCCAGAAACATAATGAGGAAAGTAACGGGGTAGCCCTGGCCGTAAGCTTGCAGGGTGAATTTGGGCTCTGTAAACAGAAAATTAAATACCAGCACGCTGACAAGAGAAGATATCAGGCTGTAAATCTGGTGAGTGGTGACCACGGAGGTAATCAGAACTCCCAGAACGTATACAGTGATAATGTTGGCCTCTGCAAAGCCCAGATGGCGGAACAGCAGGCCGATGGCGCTTGCGCCGATCAAAATAATGATGCTTTTTAAAATATCCAGAGGCGAAAGGGCTGCCAGATGCTGTTTTCCAGTTTTTCTTGCCCGGTAAAAGGAGGCGCTGGAAACGGTATCCGGGATGATATACACATCCAGATTTGGGGCATTTGCGATCAGCTTTTCTGTGAGGGCAGGTTTTCCGAAAAGCCGCTTTTTTGTGGCGGAGCTTCTTCCGATGACAATTTTAGTAACACCGGAGAGCCTGGCAAATTCGGAAATCTGATAGGGAACGTCATCCCCGTACACCGTCTCAATCTTTGCCCCCAGCTGTCTGGCAAGATGCATATTATCGTGAAGCCGCTTGAGATTCTCCTGAGTCATAGCGGAAAAGTCGGGAGTTTCTACAAACAGGGCAGTGAACCCACCACGAAAGGCGCTGGCCATTCTGGCAGCGTTTCGGATAATCTTTCCATTGGAGGGGGAGGAGGAGAGGCAGACCAAAATATGCTCGTCTGTGTGGTAATCGCTGCGGTTTTTCGTTCTGGAATCTTCTGTGAGAAGATTGACGCGGTCTGCACAGCGGCGCAGAGCAATTTCCCGAAGGGCAGTGAGAACCTCTGGTGTAAAAAAGCGGTTCAGGGCCTGTTCTACCTGAAGAGGACTGTAAACATTTCCGGTTTTCATCCGGTGGATCAATTCCTGGGGTTCAATGTCCACCAGCTCTACCTGATCTGCATTGTCAAATACAGAATCCGGGATACGATCCCGGACCTGAATTCCTGTAATAGAAGTTACAGTGTCATTCAAACTTTCAATATCCTGAACATTTACAGTGGTATAGACATCAATTCCGGCGTTTAAAAGCTCTGCAATATCCTGAAAGCGTTTGGCATGGCGGCATTCCTGATGATTGGTATGAGCCAGCTCATCTAAAAGCAGAAGCTGAGGGCTTCTTTTCAGAGCCTGATCCAGATCAAATTCAGAGTATGAAACACCGTTGTGTTTTATGAAAAGAGGGGGCAGACATTCCAAACCTAAGAGCAGGGCTGCGATCTGTGGGCGGCCGCAGGATTCAAGATAGCCCACAGCCACATCAATTCCCTGATGTTTTGCGCTGTGGGCGGCCTGCAGCATGGAATACGTTTTTCCCACTCCCGGGGCATAACCGAAAAAGATTTTTAAATGGCCTTTTCTTTTGTTTTCTTCCATGGCGTTTGCATCTCACCCCTTTCTGTCAACCGTATTTTTTAAAAGAGTATACCATCTTTCTTATCGATTTTAAAGTAAACAGTTTTTTTAAAATGCAGGCAGTTTTTCTGAAAAAAGTCATCCGGCAGTTTGGGAAATTTTTCTGCATAGGTACTGGCATTTTGGTTTTTATCACACAGCGGCTTTGAGGCGTTTCAGAGCTGGGGGTTAAGGGCTTTACGTCCAGTCGGACAGTTTCAGAGGAAAACAGGGTGATCTTTTTGATAGCAATATAGCAGCCAAGAAAAACTGCTGACACAGCGAGAAGCAAAATCAGATCTTTCATAAAGCGTCCTTCTTTCAAAAGTGATAAAACGGCAATTAAGAGAAACAGGAATTAAATGTGAAAACATTTCTGCAGGGATTTAATGCTGCCCAGCACAAAAATAGTGTCTCCCGCCGGGAAAGCGGTTTCCGAGGTAATGTTCAGATTCATTACGCCGGAATGCTTGACAGCCATGATGTTAATGCCGTATTTTTTTCGCACATCCACCTGTCCGATGGTTTTTCCGATCCATTTTTCTGGGATAGACAGCTCAAAGATGGCATAATCCCCGTTTAAGTCAATGTAGTCAAGAATATGGTCTGCGGTATAGCGGATGGCAGTCCAGTCTGCCAACTGCCGCTCCGGATACACGATTTCGTCTGCACCGTTGCGGAGAAGGAATTTGGCATGTACATCTCGGGCTGCTCTGGATACTACCAGTTTTGCTCCCAGCTCTTTTAAGAGGGAGGTGGTTTCCAGTGAACTTTGGAAGTTGTCGCCAATGGCTACCATGCATACGTCAAAATTGCTGACTCCAAGGGAACCTAAAAATTCTTTGTCTGTAGCATCGCCGATCTGGGCGTTGGTGACATAGGGCAGAGCGGCATTGACCCTTTTTTCTTCTTTGTCTACCGCCATCACTTCATGGTGAAGCTCATCCAGCTTCATGGCAATATGACGGCCAAATCTTCCAAGACCGATTAGTAATATGGATTTCATAAATAATTCCTCCTTTGTCTAATTAAAAGAATGAAAACAGTTTTTGGCTGATCTAAGAGTTCCCTTATCTATCCCACGGTGATTTTTTCCTGGGGATATTTGGTGCAGCTGGCCTTGGCTGCGGAAAGAGCAGCAAAAATCAGGGTTAAACCGCCTACCCGGCCAAAGAACATTAACAGGATCAAAATCAGTTGGGAGATTAGTCCCAGCCCAGGCGTGATCCCCAGGGAGAGGCCTACGGTTCCGATAGCGGAGGCAGTCTCAAAGAGCGCGGACAGCAGTGGAATTTCTTCAATACTGCAGATCACCATTCCTCCGGCGAGAAATAAGAAGATATACATGAGGAAAATGGTAGCTGCATTTTTTATGGCATCCTCTGGAATGCGCCGTTTGAAAAATTGCGTGTGCTGCCGATGAAAGAAAACAGAGGCAGCGGTGGAAAACATGACGGCAGCAGTGGTAGTTTTCATGCCGCCGGCTGTGGAGCCGGGGGATCCGCCAATGAGCATCAGAATGATAAACACCATTTGACCGGTCTGACTTAGGACGGTGAGATCGGCAGTGTTAAACCCTGCGGTTCTGGGAGTTACAGACTGAAACAAAGAGTTTAAAATTCTTTCGCCCAGAGGAAGATGGGAAAACTCCCGGAAGAAAAAGTAAACAGCAGGGAGCAAAATCAAAGCTGCGGTTACCGTGAGAATCACTTTGCTTTGCATCCGGTATTTTCGAAAATGCCAGGTGTTTTTTTTGATATCCTCCCAGGTAAGGAAACCGATTCCGCCTATGATGATCAGAGCCATGACGGTAAGGTTTACCAGGGGCTGGGCAGAGTAGGCGGTAAGAGAGGAAAAGGGCTCTTTTACCCCCATCAGATCGAAACCTGCATTGCAGAAAGCGGAGATAGAGTGAAAAAGTGCATACCAAATACCCTTAAAAAAACCGAAATCCCTGCAGAATACAAAAGCCAGCAGCACGGCTCCCGTCAGTTCAATGAGGACGGTGGTTTTCAAAATAAATTTTGTCATCCGCACGATTCCCCCTACATGGTGGGCGGAAATCGCTTCCTGCATGGTACTTCTTTGCATCAGGCCGATTTTTCGGCCGGAAAAAGCGGCTGCGGAAACAGCCACAGTTACCACCCCCATTCCTCCGATCTGAATGAGAAGAAGAATCACTGCCTGACCGAACATTGTCCAGTAGGCAGCAGTGTCCTGCAACACAAGGCCGGTTACGCACACTGCGGAGGTGGAGGTGAATAAGGCGTCTGTGAAAGAGGCTCCTTTTCCATCGCAGGTGGCAGCAGGGAGCATGAGAAGCAGGCTGCCTAAAATAATGATGGATAGAAATCCAAGTATGATAATCTGAAAGGATGTAATATGTCTGTGATTTCGTTTTTGCTGATGATTCATTTCTTTTACCTGCCTGATTTTATGATGCCTTTATGCTATCTTAATCTGCATTAAGCTGGTATAAGTAAGAGAGAAAGAATATTAAGATTGTATAAAGATATTGAAAAAATAAAGAGAAAATAAAAGAAAACGATAGGAAAACAGTAAGAAAGTAATAAGAAAAAAGGAAGCGTAAGAAATGGATTGAATCTTGTTTCGGAATATAGTATTCTCTAAAATAAAGATTAGGGCTATAAGGGCGCAGCAGAATAAGAAGGATGGTTTTGGCTGTCTGGATCCTGAAATGAGGAACGCATATGGGAGAAAAAAGAAGACAATGGAAGCAGCAGGGCAGGCAGGTTCTTAGAAAGCATTACTGGATTTTTGTGACCCTGTGTCTTGCCGCCGGGGTGATCGGCGCAGAGTTTACCCATTCCCTGTCAAAGCTTGGTCCCTCTGTGGGGCTGGAGAAGGGGGAAAACGTAAGCCCTCCGGACCGGCTTGCAGAAGCCTTCGTCCATCTGGCAGCAGATGTGAAAACGGGGCAGGAGGAGCAGCGCAGACAGGAGGCCAGGGAAGCGGAAAAGCGATATATAGAAAGTTCGCAGGAGAATGAAAAGGCAGTTCTGGGAAGAAGCAAGGGGGTACTGTCCCTGATTGTAAATAAAGTATCCTCCGGATCTTATCTGATCACTCTGGCGGTGGGATTAAAATCCCTGGTGGGTTCTAAAGATCTTACGGCGGTGATCCTGATTTTTCTAAGCGTTGCGCTGCTTTGCTTTGTACAGATCTTTTTGATCGGTGTGTACCGGGTGGTGATGCGCCGGATGTTCCTGGAGGGACGCTGCTATAAAAAGCTGCCCTTTCAGCGGATGTGGCTGTTTTTTCAGGTAAAGCGATGGGTTCATGCCGGCTTTGTGATGTGGGTCACTGGAATTTTGGAAATGCTCTGGTCTTTTACCATCGTGGGAGGGGTGATCAAGTACTATTCCTATTATCTGGTGCCTTTTCTTGTGGCGGAGAATCCGGAACTGGGAGCGATGGAGGCGATCACTGTGTCCAGAAAGCTGATGAAGGGACACAAGTGGGAATGCTTTCTTCTGGAATTTTCTTTCCTGGGCTGGGGCTTTTTGGGAACCTTTACATTGGGGATAACTGATATTCTCTTTACCAATCCCTATCGGGTGGCATCCGGGGGAGAGTTTTATGCCCAGCTTCGCCGGGAGGGACTGAAAAAAGGCGTGGTATCGGAGAAACTGCTCAATGACAGATACCTGTTTGAACAGCCTGGCAAAGAGCTGCTGGAAAAGGCGTATCAGGATGTAAAAAATGAATGCCGGGAGGAGCGGCGGATGGTTCCTGTAAGGGGAGCGGAGAAATTTCTGGCAGAGTATCTGGGACTTACCATCAGCCGCCAGAAAGAATGGGAAGAATTAGAGCGGCAGGAAACCAGGGATTTTTGCATTGCCTATGACAAAATGGCTCTCTTGGGGGAGCTTTACCCCACCAGGCTTTATCCCCTGCCCACAGGGAAAAAGAGGAGAAAACTGGTACAGAGCATGAACTTTCTGCGCCGGTATTCCATCTGGTCAGTGATCATGATCTTTTTTCTCATGTCCTGTGCAGGATGGATCTGGGAGGTGAGTCTCCATCTTATTACAGACGGCAAGTTTGTAAACCGGGGAGTTATGCAGGGACCGTGGCTTCCTATTTACGGTTCCGGAAGTGTGGGGATACTGCTTTTGCTGTACCGTTTGCGGAAACATCCGGCAGCGGAGTTTGTGGCAGCAGTGATGGTGTGTGGTATTCTTGAGTATTTCTCCTCTTATTTTCTGGAACAGCTTCACGGGGGTGTGCGCTGGTGGGATTATACGGGGTATTTCTTAAACCTGAACGGCAGGATCTGCGCAGAAGGGCTTTTAGTGTTTGGAATAGGAGGAATGGCTGTGGTGTATCTGGCAGCACCTTTCTTAGACGGTCTGATACGAAAGCTGCCTAAGAATTGGCTGAAGCTGCTCTGCCTTATCCTGGGGCTTGTTTTTCTGGCAGATGAGGCATATTCTCTTAAGAATCCTAATGAAGGAAAGGGAATTACCAATACAAGATATGTAGAACAATACAGAAAAATAAAAGAAAAGAAGGAGGTGGCCGGGAGATGACAGCAGTGTTTTTATCACCGATATATTTGATCCTGTGCCTGTATATTTTAAGAAGGATTCTAAAGTGGTTGGGACAGTGCCATCAATGGCTGGGGAAAAGAAGCGTTTCGGTTACTGTCGCAGGAATATTTGCTTTTTTTGTATTGAGTCTGGCGCTTGTCTTTTTTCTTCCGCCTTCCGGTTTCCGAAGGATTTTGAAGCTGATCAGCAATTACTGGCTGGGAGTGCTTTTGTATGGCTTTATGATAATCGCCGGGGCTGACCTGATCCGTCTGATCTTAAAAAGGGTCTCTTTTCTAGGCAAGGAAGTGCTGTTTTCCAGGCGGGGCCATGTGGCAGTGGGCTTTCTGTGCGTAGCAGCTACGGTGACCGTCAGCGCCTGGGGGATCTGGAATGCAGGAACCATCCGAACCACCCGCTACAGCGTTCCGATAGCAAAGGAGGCGGGGGAGCTGGAGGATCTAAAGATCGTTCTGGTTTCAGATCTGCATCTTGGGTACAGCATCGGAACCTGGAATATGCTCCAGATGACGGAGAAGATCAATGAGCAGGATCCGGATCTTGTAGTGGTGGCCGGAGATATTTTTGACAATGATTATGAGGCCCTGGATGATCCGGAACGATTGGCTCAGGTGCTTTCCGGGATCGAGAGCAGATACGGGGTATATGCCTGCTATGGGAACCATGACATTGAAGAGCGGGTTCTGGCAGGATTTACCTTTCCGAGAAAAGGAAAAAAGCAGAGCGATCCCAGAATGGATGAATTTCTGGAAAAGGCGGGGATCCGCTTGCTGCATGATGAAGGGGTGCTGATCCAGGATGCGTTCTACCTCTATGGAAGGGCAGACTATGAGAAACCAGGCAGGGGAATTGAGGTAAGAAAAACTCCGGAGGAGATTACAGCACAGATGGATCCGGCCAAGCCTGTGATCCTGCTGGATCATCAGCCCAAGGAACTTCAGGAGCTTGCAGATGCGGGGGTAGATCTGGATCTGAGCGGTCATACTCATGGAGGACAGATCTTTCCGGGAAATATAATCACTTCCCTGATGTGGGAAAATTTTTACGGATGTGTAAAAAAAGATACAATGTACAATATTGTCACCTCTGGAGTGGGAATATTCGGGCCCTATATGAGAGTGGGATCCAAAAGCGAAATCTGTGTGATCGATGTGGAGTTTACCGGGTGAGTGTTCTCACCCGGTAAACTGCGTTCTGTATTGCTGAGGGGTCATTCCGGTAGAGCGGCGGAAGCGCTGGGCAAAGTAACTGCCGGAAGAGAAACCGGTGATATCCGCAATCTGAGAGATGGAGTAATCGGTGCTGCACAGCAGTGCTTTGCACTCTTCCAGCCGCCGCTCCAGCAGATAGCTGATGGGAGAGATCCCGTAGGTTTCTGTGAAATGGTGTACCAGATAATACTTGTTCAGGTGGGCTACCGATGCCAGAATATCTAAAGTCAGGGGATTTTTAAAATTCTGGTCAATATATTTTTTTACCCCTGAAATCTCACGGCTGGCATTAACGGCAGGAGCGATGGAGAGCTGAAGCTTTTCATGGCGCATCAGGTAGATCAGGATCACATTGAGGAGATTCTGGCACAAAGTGTCCCGGAAGGTCTGATTTTGACGCATTTCCCGAAGCATGGTGTCCAGACAGAAGCGGATCACCGCATGGTCTGCCCGGCAGTTCACCCTTCCATAAAGAAGGGGAGTGTGATCCGGCTTCATAAATGTGAGACCTTCCACACCCAGCACAATATATTCCAGGGGATCGGTATTGTTGGAACGTTCTGTGTGGGGCGTATGAGGGCTGATCAGGATCAGGTCATCCGTCTGCACTTCAAAGGATTCGTTTTCCATCTGAAACAGTCCCTTGCCTTTATGAACATAAAACAGCTCTGTGAAATAGTGGGTGTGCAGGATGCTGTCCCAGTCTGTATCATATCGGGCGGAGGTGACGTAAAGCAGCCGTCCCTGAAGCGCCTGGGGCTGAGACTGTGTCTCAGGAGAAAGGTCATATCTTCGATTACTCATGGACTGATACCTCCCTGACAGGTGATTTTAATTATCTTGCGTTTTTTCTTAGTATAGGCCAAAGCGAAAAACTATGCAACTTATTCAAGAAAAAAGAACTGGAAAAAATAGAAAATTATAGAAACAGGCTAATGAAGATTAAAAAAAAGAAGAAGCCATTGTGTAAAATGATTAAGAAAAAAGGCGGGTTTCCAGGAAGATTATAAAAAGGAGACAAAGGAATGGAGCAAGATATATAAAATAGTAAGCAAGAAAATGATTTTAATCCGGTCAAAACATTGTTATACTTAAATTACTTGAACGGTTAGTATATTATTAAAAGGAGGATAACAAGATGACAAGAAAACTTAGTATGGCTCTGGCTCTGACCATGGCTGCTACCTGCGCATCAGGCTTTACTGCTGTGGCAGAAGAGGCAAAAGAATTTGAAGGCCAGACTCTGAAAGTTGCTGCGATCGAGACTGCTTATGGTGCTGACATGTGGAAAGAAGTATGTGCAGCTTTTGAGGAACTGACAGGTGCTACTGTTGACCTGGTTACCGACAAAAATCTGGAAGATGTGATCGACCCCTCCATGCGGGGCGGCGAGTTCCCGGATGTGGTACACCTGGCTACCGGCCGTCCGGCTGGCCTGACAGAGACTCTGATCAAGGAAGAGGCTCTTACCGACATCACAGATGTTTTAGATATGACTATCCCCGGTGAGGACGGGATCGTGAGAGACAAGATTGCAGGCGGCTTTATTGAGAGCTCCCTGACCAACCCCTACGGTGATGGTGAGACCTATCTGGCTCCCATGTTCTACGGCCCCTGCGGACTGTTCTATAATGCAGGGCTGTTTGCAGAAAAAGGATGGGATGTTCCGGAGACCTGGGATCAGATGTGGGAGCTGGGAGACAAGGCGGCAGAGGAAGGCATTGCTCTGTTTACTTACCCCACTACAGGATACTTTGATGCATTCTTCTATTCCATGCTCTACGAAGCAGGCGGAGCTGAATTCTTTGATCAGGCTACTCACTATGCAGAAGGCGTATGGGATACCGAAGAGGCTACAGCGGTATTTGATGTGATTGAGAAGCTGGCTTCCTACACAGACAAGTCTGTTCCTTCTAATGCAAACAATGATAACTACTTAAAGAATCAGCAGCTGGTTCTGGATAACAAAGCGCTGTTTATGCCTAACGGTAACTGGGTGATCGGCGAGATGGTGGACGCTCCCAGAGCAGATGGATTTGAGTGGGGCTTCATGGCTCTTCCGGCTCTGACAGAGGGTGGAGACCGTTACTCCTATTCCTTCTTCGAGCAGTGCTGGATCCCGGCAGGCGCTGAGAACATCGACCTTGCAAAAGTGTTCGTAGCGTTCCTGTATTCGGATACTGCTGTAGATATCTTCGCTAAGAGCAATGCAATCCAGCCGGTAGTTGGTCTGGCTGACAAGCTGGAAGGGGATAATAAGACTTACTACAGCATCTATGACAACGGCGCAAAGGCAGCCCTTGGCGCATTTGCTACCACAGACGCTGTGGAAGGCGTAAGCATTGCTGATACTGTATTTGGTACTGTTGACTCTCTGGTAAGCGGAGACAAGACCAGAGACGAGTGGGTAGAGGCGATCAAATCCGACAGCGATCAGTTAAGAGATGCTTTAAAGTAAGCTGAGCGGTTTTTAGCCTAATCGCATAAAGGAAAGAGAAAGGAGCTGTTGCAAAGTACGGTGACCGGTAGGATACGGTATGTTTTGCACAGCTCCTTTATATTTTAGGAGGAAGTCTATGAAAAAAGGACGCAGACGTTCAGGATTTGTGGCGGCCTGTATCATCCCCGCAACGGTTCTGTTCGTTATCTTTATGATCATTCCCACTTTCAATGTATTCCGTATGTCTTTGTACAAATGGGGAGGCTATTCTAATAAGAAGAAGTTTGTGGGATTGGAAAACTTTGAAAAGCTGATGAGGGATACGAAATTTCTTCAGTCATTCCAGAATACCGTGCTTCTCATTGTTATTGTGACTGTGATCACCATGAGCCTGGCGTTGATCTTTGCAGCGATTCTTACCAGAGAAAAGATCAAGGGACAGAATTTCTTCCGGATTATTTTTTATATTCCCAATATTTTGTCAGTAGTAATTATCAGCGCTATTTTCAGCGCCATCTACGATGCCAACAACGGTATGCTTAACAGCCTTCTGTCTATTTTCAGGAAGGGGGCAGATCCCATATACTGGCTGGGAGATCAGAAAATTGTGATTTTCTCCCTGGCAGGGGCTATGGTGTGGCAGGCTATCGGTTATTATATGGTGATGTACATGGCCAGTATGTCCAGCGTGTCCGTTTCTCTGTATGAAAGTTCTGCTTTGGACGGGGCCACCAAGTTTCAGCAGTTTTTCCAGATTACCCTGCCCCTGATCTGGACCAATATCCGCACCACCCTCACCTTCTTTGTGATCAGCAGCATCAACTTAAGCTTCCTGTTCGTGAAGGCCATGACCAGCGGAGGACCTGACGGCAGTACAGAGGTATTCTTAAGCTACATGTACAAGCAGGCTTACACCAACTCTTCCTATGGATACGGTATGGCCATCGGCGTGGTAATCTTTTTATTCTCCTTCGGCTTAAGCGGACTGGTGAATCTGGTTACCAAGCGGGAGCCTATTGATATATAAGAGGAGGAGAGGAGTATGAACGAAATGAAAAAGAAAAAACCATTCAGCCTCTACCGTCTGTTTATTTATGTGGTTCTGATCGCATTGGCGGTGAGCATTATTGTTCCCGTGGCCTGGGTGTTTATGGCTTCTATCAAGCAGAATAATGAGTTTTACGGCAATCCCTGGGCGCTGCCTGCAGGTTTTTATTTTCAGAACTTTGTAGATGCGTGGACCAAAGCCCGTATGGGTGAATATATGTTAAACAGTGTGATTGTCACAGCGCTGGCTCTGCTGTTTTTGCTGGTGCTGGCATTACCTGCCGCGTACGTTCTCAGCCGATTCAAATTTGTGGGACGGAAAATTTTAAACGTGGCATATATGGCCGGGCTGTTTATCAACGTAAACTACATTATTGTGCCCATTTTCCTGATGTTTGTAGATGGAAACAAAGTGCTTAAGAGCCTGGGCCTGCCTCCGTTCCTTTTGAACAATCTGGTGGTTCTGGCTCTGGTGTATGCGGCCACAGCTCTGCCTTTTACCATTTATCTGCTGTCCGGTTATTTTGTAACTCTCCCCAAAGATTTTGAGGAAGCGGCATATATGGATGGTGCAGGATATCACAGAACCATGATCCAGATTATTTTCCCCATGGCAAAGCCCAGCATTATCACGGTGATCTTGTTCAATTTCCTTTCTTTCTGGAATGAGTACATCATCGCCATGACTCTGCTGTCTGATCCCAATGGCGGAAAGACCCTTCCGGTGGGACTGATGAATTTGATGAAGGCCCAGAACGCTGCGGCTCAGTATGGTCAGATGTATGCCGGACTGGTGATGGTAATGCTGCCCACCCTGATACTGTATATTTGTGTTCAGAAAAAGCTGACCCAGGGTATGACGCTGGGAGGCCTGAAAGGATAGGATAGAATGGGAGAATATACGAAACAACGATTGATTATGGTAGTTTGCCTGGTGATCTTTGTGCTGTGTATGTGGCTGGTGGTCACCGGACAGAAAACGATAGGATTTCCCGGTCTTGGGAAAATGATGCTGGGCCTGGCCGGACTTCTCGGGCTGCTCTGGTACTATAACTGCAGACATAGCAAATAGTGCTGCGCTTCGGCTGCAGACGGTCCTTTCAGGGAAACTGCAGCTGGAGACAGCAGACAATACGACAGAATGGAGACAGATTATGGAAAAAATGAAACGAACAGGCCGGGTGACCATTCCTACAGACGTGGATGTTGTTCCGGAAACTCTGGAGCTGATGAAGCGCTGGGGGGCAGATGCGATCCGTGACTGTGACGGCACAGACTATCCCGAGGAATTAAAGCAGGTTCATGCAAAGGTATACAGCACCTACTATACCACGAGAAAAGACAATGAGTGGGCAAAGGCCAATCCGGATGAGGTGCAGCAGTGTTATATTATGACTGGCTTCCATACCGCGGTGGAGGAGCAGTTGGCGATTCCGCTGATGAAAGGGATCTCCCCGGAGCTGATGGCAGTAAACACAAGAGATGATATTCACCGCTGGTGGGAGGTGATGGATCGGACCGCCGGAAAAGTGGTAGATACCAAAAACTGGAGATATGAAGAAGCCACCGGCTGTGTAGTGATCTCCCCTGTGATCCCTTTTCATGAGTATACGGTAAGCTTTTTGGCCTACCTGATCTGGGATCCGGTGCATATGTACAATGCGGTGATCAATGACTGGAAGGATGTGGAGCATCAGATCACCTTCGATGTGCGTCAGCCAAAGACTCATGCCTACAGCTTAAAGCGGCTGAGAAAATTTATTGAGGATCATCCTTATCTGGGGGTAATCCGCTACACCACTTTTTTCCATCAGTTCACTCTGGTATTTGATGAGCTGAAGCGGGAGAAATATGTGGATTGGTACGGGTATTCTGCATCCGTAAGTCCTTATATCCTGGAGCAGTTTGAGCGGGAAGTGGGATATCCCTTCCGCCCGGAATATATTATTGATCAGGGATATTATAACAACCAATACCGGGTGCCCAGCAAAGAATTTCAGGATTTCCAGGCATTCCAGCGCAGGGAAGTGGCCAAGATCGTAAAAGAGATGGTGGATATCACCCATGAATTTGATAAAGAGGCTATGATGTTTTTGGGAGATCACTGGATCGGAACAGAGCCCTTTATGGATGAGTTTAAGACCATGGGCCTGGATGCTGTGGTAGGCAGTGTGGGCAACGGATCCACGCTTCGTCTGATCAGCGATATTCCCGGGGTGAAATATACAGAGGGCCGCTTCCTTCCTTACTTCTTCCCGGATACCTTCCACGAAGGGGGAGATCCGGTTCGGGAGGCCAAGGAAAACTGGGTAACAGCCAGAAGAGCGATCCTGCGCAAACCCATTGACCGGATCGGATATGGCGGATATCTGAAGCTGGCCTGTCAGTTCCCGGAATTTTTGGACTATGTGGAAAGCGTGTGCGATGAGTTTCGTGAACTTTATGATAATATCAAGGGAACCACACCCCATTGCGCAGCCAGAGTGGCAGTGTTAAACTGCTGGGGCAAGATGCGTTCCTGGGGCTGCCATATGGTGCATCATGCGCTGTATCAGAAGCAGAATTACAGCTATGCAGGGGTGATCGAAGCCTTAAGCGGTGCTCCTATGGATGTGAAGTTTATCAGTTTTCAGGATATCAAGGATAAACCGGAAATGCTGAAAGACATTGATGTGATCATCAATGTGGGAGATGGAGATACGGCTCACACCGGAGGAAGCTGGTGGGAAGATCCGGAGATAAGCGCAGCCCTTCGCCGTTTTGTTTACGAAGGCGGCGGCTTTATCGGAATCGGTGAGCCCTCCGGTCATCAGTATCAGGGACATTATCTGCAGCTGGCAGATCTGATGGGAGTGGAAAAGGAGACAGGCTTTACTCTGAATTATGACAAGTACAACTGGGAGGAAAAACCGGGACACTTTATTCTGGAGGATGTAAAAGATCAGGTGGATTTCGGTGAAGGCAAGAAGAGCATTTACGCTTATGCAGGAGCAGATGTGCTGGTTCAGCGGGATAAAGAAGTTCAGATAGCGGTCAATGAGTGGGGAGACGGCAGAAGCGTGTATATCAGCGGCCTGCCCTACAGCTTTGAAAATGCCAGACTGCTGCATCGGGCCATTCTCTGGAGCTGCCACAAGGAGCAGGAGCTTTGCCAGTGGTTCTCTGAGAATGTAAATGTAGAGGTTCACGCTTACGTAAAGAATGGAAAGTTCTGCGTAGTGAACAATACCTATGAGCCCCAGGATACAGTGGTTTACCGGGGAGATGGAAGCAGCTTCCCGCAGCACCTTGATGCAAATGAAATTTTGTGGTACGAATGTTAGGGAGAAAAGGGAATGGAAAGTGTAATTCAGCAGAAGGATAAAGGGCTGCAGGAAGCGCTGCTGGCCTATGCATGGAATGGACGGGTGGAGGATGTGCGCCGTTACGGTTCCGGCCATATCAATGACACCTATGCAGTGACTACCCGAAGCCTGCAGGGAGTTTCTTTCAGGTATATTCTGCAGCGAATCAACCGGTCTATTTTTAAGAAACCGAAGGATGTGATGGAGAATATCCTTAAGGTCACCACATTTTTAAAGGGAAGAATTGCAGAGAATGGGGGCGACCCCAACAGAGAGACTCTGACTGTGTGCAAGAGTCAGCAGGGTCTGCCCTATTTTGAGGACAGCGAGGGAGGATTTTGGAGAGCATTCTTTTTCATAGAAGATACGGTGTGTTTGCAGAGTGTGGAGAATCCTCAGCAGTTTTTTGAGAGTGCCAGAAGCTTTGGCAACTTTATGCGTCTCTTGGGAGATTATCCGGCAGAGACCCTTCATGAGACGATACCGGATTTTCACAACACTCCGAAGCGCTATCAGAATCTGATGAGGGCAGTGGAGGCAGATACCCAAGGGAGAGTGGCGTCAGTGGAAAAGGAGCTGGCATTTATCCGGGAGCGGGAAGAAATGTGCAGCCATCTTACAGACCTTCTGAAGAAGGGGGAACTTCCTCTTCGGGTTACCCACAATGATACGAAGCTGAACAATATCCTGCTGGATGTGGTGACAGAGCAGGGCATTTGTGTTATTGATCTGGATACCATTATGCCGGGGCTGGCAGCCTATGATTTTGGAGATTCCATCCGCTTTGGAGCTGCCACCGCCCTGGAGGATGAGCCGGATCACACGAAGATGCATTTTGATGAGAAACTATATCAGACCTATCTGGAAGGATACCTTCAGGGAGCGGGAGATGTTCTCACGAAGCAGGAGATCGAAAGCCTTCCCTGGGGAGCTGTGCTGATGACCTTCGAGTGCGGTATGAGATTTCTCACCGATTATCTGGAGGGGGATCACTATTTCAGGATCAGCCGTCCGGAGCACAATCTGGATCGCACCAGAACCCAGATGAAGCTGGTGTGGGAGATGGAAAAGTATTTTGGAATGCGGTAATACGGAAAAATTTATTTGATAGAAAATTCCTGTCAGATAAAAAGCACTCCGTGGAGGATCCGTTGTTCTAACAAGCGGTTGGGGAAATTTTTTGGAAGAAGCTGACCTGAAAATGTTATAAAACAGGATGGACCGGCGGATCTTCGAAAGGAAGTGCTTCAGAAGCTTTTAGTCAGTTGATTTTACGGTAAAAATAAAAAGGGCGTTTTCCTGATACTGAGACAGAAGTTTCAGATAGCAGGAAAGCGCTCTTTTTGTCTGTGAAATTTTCTGTTATAGGAACGCCGTCAGCGGAAGGCTCAATTATGCTTAAATGATATTCACATTAGAAAGCTTGGAGATTGTAAAAATTCCGGGACAAAGGTATAATGATCCATAAGAACAGACGGAGCGGATGTATGAGAGGCTCCGGGAAACCAATGGATTGGAAGAACAGGAGGATAAAGGATGAAACAGGTATTAAAAGCAGGAGTGGTAGGTACCAGTTCGATTATGAGGGAGATGCTGGAGGCGATCCGGCAGACAGAAGGGCTCACTGCTCAGGCAGTGTATTCCAGGAGTCTGGAGCGGGGAAAAGAATTTGCAGTACAGAACGGTGTGCCGGAGGCTTGCGATGATTACGAAGCTATGATCTCCAGAACAGATCTGGATGTGATCTACTTGGCATCCCCCAATAAATTTCATGTGCCTCAGGCCCTGGAAGCTTTGAAGCATGGAAAGCATGTGCTGATAGAAAAACCGGTTTCGGTAAGAGAAAAGGATGTGGAGCTTTTGGCGCAGACGGCCAGAGAAAACGGAGTCTTTTTCTTTGAGACCATTACAACACTGTTTATGCCCAATTTTCTGGCTTTTCGGCAGGTGTGCAGCCAGCTGAAGGATAAAAGACAGGCAATCTTTAACTTTGGCCGGAAGTCCTCTAAGTGGGAAGAATTTGTGAACGGAACGGTTCCAAGCTCCTTCAGCCCAGCTATGGAGGGGGGAGCGCTGAATGATATGGGCATCTACTGCATCCATCCGGCTGTGGACCTTTTTGGACGACCGGAAGGTGTCTCCTATGAGGCGAAACTGGCGGACAATGGTGTAGACATTGATGGGAAACTGCTGCTGACCTATCCGGATCTGATCTGTGAGATCAATACCTCCAAATCCACCAACATTCCCTGCGGCTGCTATGTGGAGGGCAGCAACGGCTGGGTGCGTCAGCAGGGCCTGGTGAACAGCTTTGAAAACTGCACGGCCAGTCTGAATGGCTCCACTCTGGATGTAGAGCACCAGAAGGGAGAACATCGCATGATCTATGAGCTGGCCCGCTTCCGGGACGCTATTTTGCAGAGAGATGAGAATTTCTTTGAGAAGATGGCGAAGCAGAGTCAGACTGCCTCCTGGGTGTTGGAGGAAGCCCACCGGGGGTGAATAGTGCAGAGAGAAAGCTTCTGCAATGATAAATGGAAAAATCCAGATATCATTGCAGAAGCTTTTTAAAGAAAGGCTATATGAATGACGGCAATCGAAAACGAAAGATTAGTTTTCGAACACATGACGCAGGAATGCAACAGAATTGGCGGCATCCTGATCCAGCTTTTCCATAGAGGCACCACTGCTGATATCATGCCAGATTTTAATGTCAGAGCCAACCTGACCGCCCATTAGTACGAAAGGTTCCATAACTATATCGAGATTGTAATTGATTTTGCGAAGTGCAGCAGCAACTTCGTACCAAGGCATATTCCCCTTTCCGGGCACTTTCCGGTTTCTTTCTCCTACATGTACATGGCCCAGATGTTTTCCGGCTGTGCAGATGGCCTCTGTGATGCTGTCCTCTTCAATGTTCATGTGGAAGGTATCCAACATGATTTTAACAGAGGGAACATCAACTTCTTCTACAAATTTCTTTGCTTCTGCAGCAGTATTGATCAGGTAGCCTTCAAAACGGTTCAGTACTTCCAGATTGAAATCAATGCCATGTTCCAGAGCCAGTTTTCCTACAGTGCGGACATTTTCCACACTGCGTGCCCAGTCACCTTCCTTATCGATCGGCTTGCTGTAATCTACTGGCCAATAGGAATATACGCCTCCGCCGATTTTATGTATTCCCATAAGCTCCAGTTTTCGGAACATTTCCCGATAAAAGTCAATGGTATTTTTGACAATATCCGGATCAGAGCTTCCCAAATTGTGTTTTGCAGAAGGACCGTAGCCAGATGTAAGTGCTAACCCTTCGCTGTCAGCGATGTTCTTTAATTCAAGAAGAACATTGTCTGAGGCGTCAATCAAAGGAATGACAGACATTTCCAAAAGATCGAAACCAAGCCGTTTCACTTTATAAATATATTCTTTGTAATCTACCTGCCAGTTTCTTGTCCAGTAAGCATAATAAATACCGTATCTCATAAAATTTTTCTCCAAACATGTTTGCTGTAAATTTGTTATTCTTTGTTGGGATGAACAATAATTTTCAGCTGTCCTTTTCCATGAAGCATTTGATCCATGGCCTTATCAAAATCTTTCAGATCAAAGTGATGGGTAGCAAGGTCATCTACTTTGATGATACCGGATTCCAAATATTTTACTGCCCGATCAAAGCAGTGAACCTGAGCAAAAGAACCCAAAACTTTTAATTCGCTGTTAAAAATCTGATAAGGCTTTACGGTAATAGTAGCATCGCTGGCAGCTACTCCGTAAACGATAATTTTTCCTGCCTGTTTCGGGAAATTGAAACACTGCTCCAGTACCTGGGGGACACCCGTAGCATCTACAACAATATCAAAGCCCTTGGGGAACATTTCCTTAAGGATTTTGGTGTGTTTAGAGTAGTCATTTTTATCCATTAAAACAGTTTTCGCATATCCGTTCTTCTCGATAAGATCCAGTTTTTCCTGAGAAGGAGCACATACCACTACGTTGGCTGCACCGCCGTATTTGATTAACTGAGTAAGAAGGATACCGGTGGGGCCGGAACCGAAGATCAGAACATCATCGCCGCAGTGCACATCAATGACATCCATGCCATGGATAGCGCACGCTAACGGTTCAGAGAAACATGCCTGGTCAAATGTTAAATTGTCGCTGATGTGGAATACTTTGTCAGAATTCACAACTACATATTCTGCAAATCCTCCGGGGCCGTTGCAGCCGAGAGAATAGAAGTTCTCGCAGAACAGAGGCAAAGCCTTACGGCAGTAATAGCAGTCGTCACAGGTTACCGTATTATCTGCAGTAACACGGTCGCCTACAGCGAATCCTTTTACAGCATCGCCCACTTCCACAATCACTCCGGCAAACTCATGGCCGGGAGTCAACGGAAAACGGGAAATAAAATCACCTTCATGAATGTGTGCATCTGTACGGCAGATACCACAGGAATATACCTTGATCAGTACCTGATTACTTTTAACTTCAGGCTTTGGAATTTCCAACACTTCATAATTGCGTGGTTCATGATATACAACCGCTTTCATAATAAGTTCCTCCTTATTTAATATTCAGTATAAATCTAGAATACAATGATTCCTTTCTGAGTAATTTCACGATTGAGCAGTTTGTTATAAGCTTCTACAGAATCTTCAAACTTGAAATAATCAGAAATGAAATCTTTTACAACCAGTTTGCCTTCATGGATCCAATCCATTACCTGCTGGTGCGCAGCTCCTTCTTCTTCTTTTCTGGGCATCTGCTGGTATACGACTCTCCAGTTATAATCAGCTTTGCTGAAATCAATGGTGATTTCTTCTTTTTCAGGAACACCGTAACAAAGAACCCAGCCACGGTCTTTGATCAGGGGCATAGCAGCGTTTACAACAAAAGGAGCACCGATAGCGTCCAGAACATAGTCTACACCGTCTGGATACAGTTTTCTGATTTCTGCAGTCAGATCAACGTTTTTACTATTAATGATATGCTTTGCTCCGTTTGCTTTTACATATTGTAATTTTTCATCAACAATGTCAACCGCAACAACGTCTTCTACACCGCAAAGATTTAAAAACTTAATGAAAGTAGAGCCTACAGGGCCGCATCCAAATACTACGATGCTGTCGCCGGGTTTGATGCCAAAATAGCGGATATTACTAAGAACTTCCCGGAAGGTTACCAGCATTACAGCATCTACAGGATCTAAATCATCAGAGAGAACCGTCTGAGCGTATGCGCATCCGGGAGCTTCTCCTTCCGGCCATGCAGCTGGATCGCATACAACAGCATATTCGCTTAAGGCTCCCCAGCCGGAACCAAGACCTGGATATAATTCCGGATCAGGATCTACAAAAGGAAGGATTACCTTGTCTCCAACCTTAAAGGTGGTTACTTCACTTCCCACTTCCACAACTTCGCCTACTCCTTCATGACCAAGCATAATGGGATAAACAGATTCCGGAAAACCTTTAAAAGTGCGATGCAGAAGTTTTACATCTGTGCCGCACATGCCGCAGGCAATAGTTTTTACAAGTGCCTGTTTGGAACTGTAGCGCGGCTTTGGGATTTCCCGGATTTCAGTGGATCCATCTTTGTTTACAACAAATGTTTTCATAATAGTACTACCTCCTATAAAAGATAAAATTTAAAATGGTTCTATTTGTTGGAAAAACTTAAATAAATCAGTAGGAATATCGCTATGGTGTAATGTAGTAACAAAATCCCTTGTTAAGGATTATAGCAGACAATATGATAAAATACTAGTCCTAAATTTATAAAAAAGCAGAAAAATAACTAAAAATATTCCGGCGTTAACGTGGAGCTGTTTGATAATAGAAAAAATATGCCAATACAAACTAAAAAAAGATAACAATAGTTGACAGAAATATTAAAACATGATATTATGTAGTAACATTACGATGTAACAATGATTAAAAAAATAAAAAGCAAATTAAAAAGCAGGAGGTAATGAAAATGGCAAACAATTTAACTACGACTACCAGATCATGGGGATCACCGGGAAGATATATTCAGGGACCGGGAGAGCTGAATAATCTTCCTAAGTATACATCTATGTTTGGAGAGAATGTATTTGTAGTAATTGATCAGTTCTTTTATGACAGTCTTACCGAAAAGCTGAGTAAGATGTATGAGGGGCTTCCTGGGAATTTTAAGACAGCAGTATTTAATTCTGAGGTTTCCGAAGAACAGATTGCAGAGAAGACAGCGATTGCAAAGGAAGTGAATCCTTCTGTAGTAGTTGGAATCGGCGGAGGCAAGACCCTGGATACAGCGAAGGCTGTCGCAGATGACCTGCATGTACCGGTGATTATTTCTCCTACATCTGCTTCTACAGATGCTCCTACCAGTTCTCTTTCTGTTATTTATAAGCCGAATGGTGAACATTCCCATGCGCGCAAGTACATAAAGAATCCGGATGTGGTTCTGATTGACAGTAAGATCATAGCAGATGCTCCGGCACGTTTTCTGGTATCCGGCATGGGCGATGCACTTGCCACTGTATTTGAAGCAAAAGCAAATCAGGCATCTGACAGTGCAAACTATATTGCTGAACAGGTTGGAAAGTTCCGCAGAACGAATACAGCTATGATTATTGCTCAGGCATGTTATGATACACTGCTGGCAAATGGACTGAAGGCGAAGATTGCAGCAGAGCATCACTGTGTGACAGAAGCTTTGGAAACAATCATTGAGGTTAATACCCTGATGAGCGGTCTCGGCTTTGAAAATACTGGATGTGCAGCAGCGCATTCTGTACAGGAAGGCATCACTGCAGTTCCCACGGCAGGACGTATGCTTCACGGAGAACAGGTGGCATTTGGAACGATCTGCCAGCTGGTGGCAGAGAATGCATCCAATGAACTGATCGACGAAGTTCTGAATTTCTGCGTAAGCGTTGGTCTTCCTATTACTCTGGAAGATGTTAAGGTGGAAGCTACTGAGGAAAATGTAAGAATTATTGCAGAATCCTCTGTGAAAAATTCTTATTGGGCAGCTCAGCCGGCACCTGTTACTGTGGAGTCTGTTATGGATATTGTGTTTACAGCAGATGCACTGGGACATTATTTTTACGAGCATAACAAATAAATTGTAAATAATGCACAAAAACAGAAGAGGAAAATCAGGAAAAACAGAGAAGTAGAACAAAGTAGTTGACAATACCACGGTGGATAGTTATAATTTTCTTGTAACTATATAGCAATGTTATGACATTGCAAAAAAAACGTTGGGAGGTAAGAATATGAAAATGAAAAAAATCACAGCAATGGCACTGGCCACAGTGATGGCAGTGGGGACAATGGCTACAACAGCGATGGCTACTGAGGATTGGAAGAGCTTTAAGATTGATCCATCACAGATACCTCAGGAAAAGCTTGATACTACACTTTCTGTAGCAGTTTCTGTGAGAGGACTGGAAAATCCCTACATCAATACCATTAAATTAGGTATGGATATGTTCTGTGAATATCTGGACAGCATTGGACAGAAATATGAGGCACAGGTTCTGGACTCTGGCGGATCCAATGATGAAGAGATCAATAATATGAGACAGTTCTCTGCAAAGGCTGGCGGTAATGCTATTGCATATGCTGACCCCAACGAGTCTGCGATCTGTACTGCATTGGTAGAGGCAATGGCTGAGTCCGGCGGATATCTGGGTACTGCATGGAACCGTGAGGAAGAGGATACTGTTACTGATTATGATCCTAACTGGGTGATCCATACTTCACCGGATAATATCGTGAATGGTAAAGCAACTGCAACTGCACTGTTTGAGTCCATGGGCGGCAAAGGACAGATTTTTGTTCTGGAAGGTATGCTTGGAAATACGGCTTCTAATGACCGTGTAGCTGGTCTTGAAGAAGCACTTGCAGAATATCCGGAGATCGAAGTGGTGGCACAGGATACTGCAAACTGGGCAACTTCTGAAGCATTGACTCTGGTTGAAACCTGGCTGAACCAGTATCCGGAAGTTGGCGGAATCTGGTGTGCAAATGACAACATGGCAACAGGCGCACTGCAGGCTCTGGATAATGCAGGACTGTTAGGAAAAGTTGGCGTAACTGGTATTGATGCAAATACAGATATTATTGAGGCAATTAAGGCTGGCAATGCTACCGCAACCGTATCTTCCAATGGATACCTGCAGGGCGGCTATACTCTGGCTATCTGCTACGCAGCATGGGCTGGACTGATTGATCCTGCTGAGCTGCCTATTGAATACAGAGAGTTTGCAACTCCGGCAACCGTAGTAACTGCTGAGAATGTAGACGATTATATTGCTGAATATATTGATGCAGTTCCGGAATTTGATTTCTCTGAAATCTTCTGGTGTAAAGCGGACTAATTGAAATTTCCATAAGAGGAAATTAGATGGATGAATTTGTGGGGATGGAGATTTTCCATCCCCATTATAGTAAGGGAATATAGCAGTTGGCAGCAACTGTCCTGCTAAAGCTAGAGACGATTGGAGATAGGATATGGTAAAAAATAATCAGGAGGCCTTGACGATTCAGGAGGAGTTTGCCAACAAAATCAAGGCTGAGAATCGGAGAGAAAAATTAATCAAATGGGCGCCGGTACTGGTGTTGGTGGTATTGGTTGTATTCTTTACCATTGCACGCGGCTCTGCATTTGCTTCTGCTAGCAATTTTGTGACTATTTTAAATCAATGGGCGATACCGCTTCTGGTAGCGTTGGGTCTTACTTTTGTTATTATGATCGGAAGTATCGATCTGTCTATTGATGGAACCGTGGGTATGGCTGGTTCTATTGCCGCTGTTCTTTTGATGAATAACATGAACAGCAATAATTTTGGTGTGTTTGGAATTATCATTGCAATTCTTTGCAGTGTGTTTGTGGGATTTCTCATTGGTGTAATTCATGTGAAATTGAAGGTTCCTTCCTTCATGGTATCTTTTGCATTTATGAATATCTGTACAGGAATTGCCTATGTTGCGTATAGTGGAACACCGGCAAAGGTTACAGATCCGGTATTTGCAGCGCTTCCTAAAATGAGCTTTTTAGGGATCCCGCTGATCACCTGGATTGCGCTTTTGATGCTTGCAATCTGTATTTACATACAGGAGTTTACTCCTTTTGGACGTCATATTTATGCGGTAGGAACAGATGAGACCATTCCCCGCTCGGTAGGTGTCAACGTTGACAGGGTAAAGATTAAAGTATTTACTCTGGCAGGTTTCCTGTTTGGCGTTGCCGGTGTAGTCGGTCTGATCCGTGAACAGCTGGGACAGGCCAGTATTGGAACCGGAAAAATGTTTCCGGCGCAGGCAGCAGTAGTTATCGGCGGAACCTCTCTTGCGGGAGGAAAAGGCGGAGTAATTAATACCATAATCGGTACGCTGATTATGACGGTACTTGAAAACGGATTGAATATGATGGGCGTTGACTCTAATATCAAGACAGGAATTCAGGGTGTGATCATCCTGGTTGCCGTGATATTAACGACAAAACGCGGATCAACCATTATTTCTAAATAAATGCGCTGGAGGGCAAGATAAATGGAAAGAAAATTACTTTTTAGCGCCAAAAATATAACGAAATCGTTTTATGGCACGCAGGCCCTGAAGGGGGTTGACCTTGAAGTACATGAAGGAGAAGTCGTGGGTCTGGTTGGTGAGAATGGAGCAGGAAAATCTACACTGCTTAAGATCATCATCGGTGTACAGCCCCAGACCTCCGGTGAAATGTTTATGCAGGGAAAACCCTTTGCTCCGGCAGATCCTATGGCAGCGAACAAAGAAGGCGTAGGAATGGTGTTCCAGGAGCAGTCTCTGATCGTCAATCTTTCAGTAGGTCAGAATATCTTTTTTGGCCATGAAAAAGATTTCATGAAATATGGCGTAGTAAACTGGAAAAAAATGTATGAGGATGCCAGAAAAGTTCTGGAGGAAGTAAACTGCGGATATATCAATCCGAAAAAAAAGGTGATTGATTTGAATTTTGCCACAAGGCAGATGGTAGAGATCGCAAAAGTCGTAAACATGACAAAAAGCGAGCATGGGGATCACAAATGTCTGATCCTTTTGGATGAACCTACCTCTGTATTGAATGAGGCAGAGGTTCAGAATTTGTTTAAAGAGGTGCGCAAGCTGACAGCGAAAGGCCATGCTGTGGTATTTGTATCTCATCATCTGGATGAGGTCCTGGAGATTTCAGACCGTATTTATGTCTATAAAGATGGTGAAAATGCAGGAAATATGGATATCAAGGATGCCACAGAGGAAAAACTCTATGAGGCAATGGTAGGACACAGCACCACTACAGAATATTATCATTTGGCAGACCAGAGAAAGCCGGAGGAAGAGGTGGTTCTGGAAACCAGAGATATGGGCGTTTCCGGTGTATTTAAACATTGTGATATCAAGCTGCGTAAGGGAGAGATTTTGGGTATCTGCGGCGTTGTGGGTTCAGGAAAAGAGGAAATCTGTTCCGTAGTCTGTGGAGATGTGAAGCCTACTTCCGGAGAAATGTATGTGAAGGGAAAAAAGGTAAGCTACAGCAGTCCGGCTCAGGCGCTGCAGGATGGGATCCTTATGATCCCCATGGAGCGTCATGCGGAAGGAATTGTGCGGAACCTCTCTGTGGCAGAAAATATGGCTTTATCCAATGCTCCTCTGCTTTCTGAACATGGTATTGTCCTTAAGAAAAAGGTGGATGAACAGGCAGACAGATGGATCAAAAAGCTTAGGATTAAAACCAGCAGCAAGGATGCAGAACTGATCTCTCTATCCGGTGGAAATCAGCAGAAAGTGGTTTTTGCCAGAGCGCTGGCCTCGGAAGCAGATATTATTATTTTAAACCATCCCACGCGCGGTGTGGATGTAGGTGCGAAAGAAGAGATTTATGCACTTACCAGAGAAGTGGTTGCCCAGGGCAAATCAGTGATTTTGCTGGGAGATACTCTGGATGAATGTATTGGCATGAGCAACCGTGTGATTGTCATGAAGGATGGCTTGATAACTGGTGAATTTCAGGCAGATGCAGATGAGAAGCCCAGTCAGGTCAGCTTAGTTACGTTAATGATGTAGGAGGATGATCATATGGACAAGACGAGTACTGTTTCAAAAAAAGGAGTTTGGAAAAAAAGATTGATGCAGAATTACAGCATTCTGGTTGTTATCCTGATGCTTATAATCTTTACAATCTTAAATCCTAATTTTTTGAATTCATCAAATGTAGTAAATTTATTAAGTGATTCAGCGCCTTTGATGGTGCTGGCAGCAGGTATGACGCCGATCCTGATTCTTGGTTCTATTGATCTTTCCCTGGGATCCCTGTGTTCCGCTGCGAATGTGATGATCCTGGTGATGATGCGTAAGGTGTTTGAGGTTACGGGAAATACATACGGTTCTTTCTTCATTTCCCTGATTGTAACTTTGGCAGCAGGAACTTTGGCAGGAGTTTTGCTGGGTGTGATCCATGTGAAGCTGAAGGTGCCCTCATTCATTGCATCTCTGGCATTTATGTCTGTGTGGAGTTCCGCAGCTTTGATTATCAGCAGTTCTTCTGTAAAGCTTCCCAAGGCATTGAAAGTGACTTCAGACTGGTACAAGATTCAAATCGGCCCCATTGGTTTGCCGCTGATTTTGGCAGTATTGTTTATTTTGGGATACCATTTTTTGCTGACTCGAACTGCATTCGGCAGAAGTATTTTTGCCATTGGAGGTAATGAGCGGACGGCAAGAATTGCAGGTATTAAGGTAGACCGCTATAAGATTATTGTGTTTGCTATTAATGGTTTCTGCGCTGCACTGGGAGCTATGTTTTTGATGGTGAAGGCGCAAAGTGCGGCTCCTACGGTAGGAGATTCCTTTACCCTGATGACCATATCTGCGGTAGTTGCAGGCGGTACCTCTTTGGTAGGAGGAGCAGGAAGCCTTTTGAAATCTATTGTAGGTGTGTTTATCATTTCAATCATTAAAAATGGCATGAATATTGTAGGAGTTAATGCTTATTGGCAGAAGATTGTATACGGCTTGATCATTTTGGTGGCAGTGGCAATTTCTATTGACCGTACTTCCAGAAGCCGTGTAGTAAAATAAATGGAAGGAGTGAATGCTGTGCAAACTTCAAAGTTATTTATGAAACTGCCGGACTATGTGTGTACACCTGATGGCTTGGAGCCGGATGAAAACGGCGATTTGATATTAGCCTGCCCGAATTTTGCGGATTTATCCATGCCCAGCTGTATCTGCCGGATAGATCAGGAAAGAAATATTCGAAAATGGTTTGATGTTCCTTTAAATCCTGTTACGAATGAAGCCAGAGCTATGGGTATCGCCTTTGGACCGGATCGCGATCTTTACATTGTAGATAATCAGGGGTGGCTGGAGGATCGGGAAGATCTGCAGTTTCAGGGACGAATCATCCGTGTTCGGATGAATGGTGACGAGATTGTGAAGGTCACTACGGTTGCAGACGGAATGGAGCATCCCAATGGTATCCGAATCAAAGGGGAGTATCTGTATGTAACTCAGAGCTGTTTGAAAAATGTGCCGGGACCGGATGGGAAACTTGTAAGCTGCGTATATCGTTTTCATTTAGAGGATGAGAACATACATATTACGAATACGCTGGAGGATAAAAATATTGTTGCAACATTCGTCACTAAGAATCCCAAATGTCAGTATGGAGTAGACGGAATTGTATTTGGCAAGGATGGAAATCTGTATATCGGCAATTTTGGCGATGGAGAGATCTATAAGCTGACAATGAATGAGAAGGGGGATGTGATTTCCAATGAACCCTGGACGAAAAATCCTTCTCAGTTGAAAAGTACTGATGGGATGACGGTGGATCCTTATGGAAATATTTATATTGCAGATTTCAGCGCCAACGCTATCGGCAGAGTGGATCCGGAAGGAAATGTAACGCGGATTGCAGTAAGTCCGGATACAGACGGCCTGAATGGAGAGCTGGATCAGCCGGGAGAGCCCTGCGTTTGGGGAGACAAAATTATCATATCCTGTTTTGATCTGGTCACAGATGAGGATAAGGTAAATACCGCTCATGAAATGCCGGCTACTTTGTGTATGCTGGAGATAGAACCCTAAAAGGTTTTAGGGCGGGAAAGTCAGGCAGGACAGTTTTACGGATTAAAAACAGAAGCGGAGGAGAGCGTGAATGAAAAGATACATTTTGGCCCATGATCTGGGAACATCCGGAAATAAGGCCAGCTTGTTTACAGTGGAAGGAAAGCTGGTGGGAAGCCAGGTGTTTGCATATGATGTTCATTACTTTAATGGTACCTGGGCAGAACAGGATGCAGAGGACTGGTGGAAAGCAGTATGCATTACCAGCAAAAATTTGATCCAGGCTACAGGAGTGCGCCCTGAAGAAATCGGAGCTGTCAGCTTCAGCGGCCAGATGATGGGATGTTTGTGTGTAGACCGTCAGGGAAATCCGCTTAGAAAGTCCATTATCTGGGCAGATCAGAGGGCGCAGAAGCAGGCGGCTCAGATTGAACAGCATATCAGTCAGCAGGATTTCTATCATATCGTAGGACATAGAAATACAGCATCCTATGGAGTGCAGAAGCTGATGTGGGTGCGGGACAATGAGCCGGAAATCTACGAGCAAACTTATAAGACGCTGAATGCAAAAGATTTTATTGTTTTTCGTCTGACAGGAAAGTTTTATACAGAGTATTCAGATGCCAACAGTATGTGTTGTTTTGATCTGAATAAGCTTCAGTGGTCAGAAGAGCTGATCGAATATGCCGGAATTGACGGAGATAAGCTTCCTGAGCTGAAACCTTCTACGTTTGTGGCCGGAGGGGTGACGGAAGAAGCGTCAAAAGCAACGGGTCTGGCAGTTGGTACCCCGGTAGTTCTGGGAGCTGGAGACGGTGTTACTGCCAATGTAGGTGCCGGCTCTGTGAAACCAGGTAAAACTTACAGCTGTATGGGTACTTCAGCCTGGATTACCACTACGACAGAGAAACCGATTTACGATCCTCAGATGCGTTCTGTTACCTGGGCTCATGCGATTCCCGGCTTGTATGCGCCTAACGGAACAATGCAGACAGCAGGCGGTGCTTACAGCTGGCTGAAAAATACGATTTGTCAGTTGGAAACTGTGCAGGCGAAAGAACAGGGAAGATCTCCGTATGATTTAATTAATGAAGAGATTGAGCAGAGTCCGGCAGGATCCAACGGAGTTCTGTTTCTTCCTTACCTATTAGGGGAGCGGGCACCCAGATGGAATCATGAGGCGAAAGCTTCTTTCCTGGGGCTGAAAGCAGAAAATACGAGAGGAGATCTGCTTCGCAGCGTTCTCGAGGGAGTGACGATGAATCTTGCTATTGTGTTGGATATTTTAAAAACACAGGTGAAGATTGATGAAATTATGGTCGTTGGCGGAGGTGCTAAGGGTAGAGTATGGCGTCAGATTATGGCAGATGTGTATAATACGCGGATCGTTGTGCCTACGGTTCTGGAAGAGGCCGGTTCTATGGGAGCGGCTGTGATCGGCGGTGTGGGAGCAGGAATTTATAAGGATTTTGATGCAATTAATAATTTCCTGGAGATAGCAGACGTACAGGAACCAAATCCGGAGGCAGCGGCTGCTTACCAGCCTGTGCGGGAGCTGTTTGATGACTGCTATTTTGCACTGGAAAAGGTTTATGGAAAAATGAAATAAATTTTCTGTAATTAAGCTATCTTTTCATAAACAGAAACTTTAACCCTTACAAAAAATTAATGATATAAGGTAATGTTTTAATATTATTATATAATATACAAAGTGTCAGCGGGAATACTGGAATACGGATTCCGAATTTTGACAGCAGAGAGGAGAAACAATGGCAAAGTATGAAAAGGCGACACAGCCTACCTTTTATTTTATCGGAGTAACTACAGGAAGCTCTTCTATTATGAAGGTGTTCCCCAAGTGGGCTAAGGCATTGGGACTGAAAGATGCAGTGATTAAGGGAATGGATTTCAAACCGCATTCACCGGCAGAGGAATACAGAGAGGCAGTGGAATTTATCAAGAATGATCCTTTGTCTTTGGGAGCGCTGGTAACTACTCATAAGATTGACCTGTATAATAGCTGCAAGGATCTCTTTGAGTACATTGATCCCTTTGCAAAGCAGTTAAGCGAAGTTTCCTCTATTTCCAAAAAGGATGGAATGCTTTGTGCTCATGCAAAAGATCCTATTTCCAGCGGACTGGCACTGGAAGCGTTTGTGCCGGAAAATTACTGGAAAGAGTATGATGGAGATGTGCTGATCATGGGAGCAGGAGGAAGCGCTCTGGCAATGTCTGTATATCTGACTCAGGAGAAATTCGGAGACAATGTTCCTTCAAAGATCATTATCGCAAATAGAAGCCAGCCAAGACTGGATGAGGCCAAACGGATTTTGGAGGGCTTGAATCCCAAAACCAAGTTTGAGTTTGTATTGTGTCCTACCCCGGCAGACAATGATAAACAGCTGGCTGCTTTAAAGCCTCACTCTCTTGTGGTAAATGCCACAGGTCTTGGAAAGGATGGTCCGGGAAGCCCCTTGACAGATGACTGCAAATTCCCTCAGGACAGCCTGGTGTGGGAATTGAACTATCGGGGAGAGCGTCTGTTTATGCATCAGGCAGAAGCTCAGATCCAGAGTGCAAATCTTCATGTGGAGGACGGCTGGATTTATTTTATCCATGGCTGGACTCAGGTGATCGCAGAAGTATTCCATATGCCTATTGAAGGGGAAGTTCTGGAAGAATTAAGCCGGATCGCAAAATAAGAGAGGAAGATTGTGGAGTGGAAAACACAACACAGTTTGTCAGATGTTTTTGACAGCTAAATCAAAATAGAAAAATGCGAAGAAGGGAGAAGAATATGAATAATTTTAATTGGGATTCCAGTTTTTTGGTTGATTTTGATATTAAGACAGGTTTTTCCAAGACGGCAGAAACCACTAAGCGTTATCTGTCGCAGATGAAAGATATGTTCTGTGACACAGAGGCGGCGGAGGAACTGCTGAAAAATGGCGATCCCCTTGTTTATGAATTTCATGAGCTGGGCTGCCCGGAGCGGGCAGGGGATCTGGCCTTTGGAACCACCATTCTCTATCCGGGAAAAGTGGGAAATGAGTATTACATGACAAAAGGGCATTTTCATACCATTCTGGAGACGGCAGAGGTTTATTGGACCATGTCAGGTCAGGGTTACATGGTGATGGAGAATCCGGAGGGGGATACCATTGAGAAACCTCTTGCACCCGGTGAAGCAGTTTATGTACCAAGATCCTATGCCCACAGAACGGTGAATACCGGTACAGAGCCGCTGGTACTGTTTTATGTATTTCAGGCGGATGCAGGTCATGACTACGGGACAATTGAGACCAAAGGTTACCATAAGCTGATCGTAGAGAAGGATGGCAAGCCTACAGTGGCAGATAATCCAAAGTGGAAGTAATGAAACAGGTTTAAAAGCAGGGGCTGCTGCGTAAATGTCTGAAATGGGATTTTGCAGCAGTCCCTGTGTTTATTTTTGAAAGAATCATGACAGGAGTGTAGAATGAGAGAGCGGAATAAGATCGTAACTGTTACCGGAACGATGGATCCAGATCCATCGTTGTATTTTCAGTGCCATGAGCACCTGCTTTTGGCAAAAGGCCAGTCTTTTTTGGTGGATCCGGCTCTGTGTCTGGATGACCTGGAAAAGAGTAAAGAAGAAGCTTTTGCGTATGTGAAAAAGGGAGGAGATGGTTTGGTGGAAGCCCAGCCTGTGGGCTGCGGCCGTATGGCAGAGGGGCTGGAACAAATTTCCAGAGCCACAGGTGTACGCATAGTGGCTTCTACAGGATTTCACAAGATGGCATTCTATCCGGAGAAACACTGGATTTTTTCGGAAAGTGAGGATTGGCTTACAGATCTGTTTGTCCGGGAACTGACAGAAGGAATGTATGAAGATGGTGATGAAAGCAGGCCGGCAAAACAGACGTCCATCCGGGCGGGCCAGATAAAAACAGCCATGGATGATACAAAGATGAATGACCAGTACAGGAAGCTGTTCGGAGCTGCAGCTGCAGCGGCGAAGGAGACAGGAGCGCCTCTTATGATCCATGTGGAGAATGGACATCAGCCTATGGAATATTTTGAATTTCTTATAAAAAAGGGGGTTTTGCCAAAACAAATGATCTTCTGTCATCTGGATCGGGCCTGTCATGATCTTTCGATTCACAAGGAGCTGGCAGAGGCAGGGGCTTATCTGGAATACGATACGATTGCCAGGTTTAAGTATCACAGCGATGAGGAGGAACTGAAGATTTTTGATGCGCTGCTTCAGGATGGACAGGAAGACCGCCTGTTGTTTTCTCTGGATACTACCAGAAAACGGTTGAGCGCTTACGGAGGAGCTACCGGCCTGACCTATATTTTGGAGATCTTTTTGGATAAGATGCGTAGTGCTGGTATTTCTCAGGAAACGATCGATAAGATTTCCAGAAAGAATCCAGCAGCTGCGCTGTGCTGGAAGTAACAGCGTAGATAAAGAACGTCAAGAGTAGAAAAAGAGAACGAAAATAAGTTTTGGCGCCGGAGGAGGAAGCGTATGAGCGGATGTCTTCGGCGTATTGTTTGATGATTACTCTGTAAATTGTGAAGGGTATTGCTGCGAACGTGATAAGCCGCGATGGTTGTTGGATGTTTTTCGGTTGAAGCAGTTCCTTTTTTCTTGACAAATAGATATCAAAATGATATCATTAAAACATCAAGAAGAAGGAGGGTTTCCTATGAGTGAAAAAGTATTAAATAATAAGAAAAACGGGATGGCTATGTTGGTTTTGTTTTTGCTTTTGTATGCTGTTGCGATTCTGGGCTGTGTGGGCGCCGGTGTATCTTTGGCGAATCAGGGAGTGAGCGTGCCGGCAGTGATCCTGCTGGTGGTGGCTATTGTCTGGCTGGCGGTGGGCTGGATCCCGTTTTGCGGGCTGCATATATTAAAGCCCCAGGAGGCCCTGGTTCTTACACTGTTTGGTGAGTATGTGGGAACCTTGAAAGGGGAGGGCTTTTATTTTGTGAATCCGTTCTGCGGCAGTGTGAATCCGGCGGCCAAGACACGCCTGAACCAAAGCGGAGACGTGGATGGAGGCATTCACAAAGCTTTTTCCATCGGGGGCGGATCTGAGAGCGTTGCTCTGGGAACTTCGGGAATGGGGAATAAGATTTCCCTGAAAATTATGACGTTAAACAACAATCGTCAGAAGATCAATGATTGCCTGGGGAATCCGGTGGAGATCGGGATTGCCGTGATGTGGCGAGTGGTAGATACAGCTAAAGCTGTGTTTCAGGTAGACAATTATAAGGAATATCTTTCCCTCCAGTGCGACAGCGCGCTGAGAAACATTGTTCGGATTTATCCTTATGATGTGGCGCCCAATGTAGATACCACCGGGGACGGTGTGGCGGACGAGGGAAGTCTGCGGGGCTCCAGTGAGATTGTGGCCTGCAGGATCCGGGATGAGATTCAAAATAAGGTCGCAGAGGCCGGATTGGAGATCATTGAGGCTCGGATCACCTACCTGGCTTACGCGCCGGAGATTGCGGCAGTGATGCTGCAAAGACAGCAGGCGTCTGCCATTATTGATGCCCGCAAGATGATTGTAGACGGGGCTGTGGGTATGGTAGAGCTGGCACTGGAACGGCTGAATGAAAATCAGGTGGTGGAGCTGGATGAAGAGCGGAAGGCGGCAATGGTTTCTAATCTTCTGGTGGTGCTGTGCGGCAATCACGATGCTCAGCCCATCGTAAATTCCGGAAGTCTGTATTGATATGGCAGATGGACAGAAAAAACAGGTGCCTTTGCGTTTGTCGCCGAAACTGTACGATGCCATTGCCGCCTGGGCGGAGGATGATTTCCGCTCAGTGAACGGACAGATAGAATATTTGCTGACAGAGTGCGTGAGGCAAAGAAAGAAAAATGGAAAGTATGTTCCAGAGCAGTTGGAGGAACATCTGGATCTTGATTTGTAGGATATCACGGAAGAAAAATGACAAAATAAAATTTTCGCTTCAGCTGCAGGCAACAGGAAGAAAACATTTTCACCTTTTCATTGACCTTGGAAGAAAGGTGTGTTAGTATGGGTATGTGCTACAAGGCACAGGCGCAGAACACTTTTCTTAAGGAGTTGTGGGAGGAAATTTTATGATTAGTCAAAAGATAACCAGCAATCAGAGCGGAAACATCGAGGAAATCATTCCTCACATCGTCCAGACTGCATGTAATTTTAAAAGTGTGATTACTTTTGAAGTAGATGAGAAGCGGGTGAATGCCAAAAGCATTATGGGAGTCATGGCATTGGCCAGTCAGAGAAACCCAAAGATTAATGTGTGTGCAGATGGAGAAGATGAGGTAGAAGCACTGAAAGCCATTGCAGGATTGCTGGAGTAAACATAACAAAACAGAGATATAATTCAGAAAGGACACCGCAGCGTGGAGAACTGCGGTGTATTTTCTCTTTTACAGGATTTTGCGGGGGCAGTAGGATGAGAAAAAAGAAAAATGTGAGAAGAAGCAGAAGCGGGCAGTTTCTTCTGCTGGCAGGAATGGGAGCCCTTCTTCTGACCGGCTGCGGCAGAGCACCCAAGACTTTGGCCGGTACTGCCTGGAAGGTGACAGAATTAAAATCTGCAGACGGCACAGATTATGATGAGTCTGCCTATGATGCTCTGATCGGAGCTACTTATTATCGTTTTGGAGAAGATGGAGCCATGTCCTGTCAGGTGGGACAGAATCCGGAAAATACTTCCACGTATCGCTATGTGTATGAGGAAGGGATTTTAAAGATATCTTCTGATCAGTTGGAATGCACCGGAGAGGTAAAGCGGGGGGAAATCCAGCTGGCACTGGGAGAGGAGAGCTATGCTGTTCTTACAGAGCAGGTGGGAGAGAAAGCGTGAGACTGTGAAGGCAGTCTCTTTTTTTGTTTCATATGCTGCTATCATACGCTGTTGCTATCTTCTAATAGAAACAAAACGTTTTGCAGAAACGCACTGCAGCGGACAGAAAAAATGTCACTGAACTGCCCCGCTGCAGGCGGAGGATATCCAGATAAAAGGAGTCTGCTTTTTATTATATTTAGAGGAACTAAATAAGAATATAATTAAATGGTGACAAGAGAGTATGAGAAAATTTCTGTAAATAAGATTCTTCTATTATATTGAAGGGTGAGAAGCTTCTAAATCAGGCTCGGTGACAAAATAAAAAACCGGAAATCCTATTGGAATTTCCGGTTCACGTGCGTTAGAGGATTCGAACCCCCGACCTTTTGGTCCGTAGCCAAACGCTCTATCCAGCTGAGCTAAACGCACCTGCTGTTGAACTGCTGTCCAACAACGAACTATATATTACTATATCTTTTTTGAAATGTCAATAGGTTATCGACTTCTTTTTTTGCTTTTTTCAACGATAGCTTATTGCTGTTTCTTTTTACGCTTCTTTTCAGGCTGGATTTTTGGGAAATTTCTGCGCCTTTTCGGTCTGTTATTGTTGTACTTGGCTAAAATATCCGATATAATAGAAGAAAATATTGTGAAAAACAGGAAAAATGTAAAAGAAAGGGAATGTGAAAAAGAAAAACGAAAGAAGGGGAGGGAATGGAATGTTTTGTCATAATTGTGGGAAAAAACTGGATGAGCAGGTAAAACACTGCCCCTATTGCGGGGCAAAGCAGCTTATGCCGGGAGAGAACAGCGGGAAAAGAAAAGGAAGTCCCAAAGGCAGACTGTTTTTTCTGGCAGCAGTGGTGGTTGCTGCAGTGCTGATCTTCGCAGCAGGGAGACTGCTTTTCGGAGGGCAGAAACTGAAGGTGACAGATTATATCCGTGTGGAGGTTATGGGGCTGAACGGGGAGGGAACTGCCCGGGCAGAAGTGGACAGGGAGGCATTGCTTTCTGCCATCCAAAAGAAGCAGGATTTGACCGCCAGGGAAAAGGAAGAAATTCAGATGCTTCTGTCTGATGCAGAGAAGGATCTTTCCCTGCTGCCGGACGGCGGTCTTTCTAACGGGGATACTGTGACTGTTAAGAGTGCCCTGAATGAGAAATTGCTGAAGGCGTATGGGGTTATTCTGAAAAACGGTTCCCTGGAGAAAAAAACAGAGGGGCTGATGGAAATGCAGGAGATTTCCCTGAATGATTTTCTGTCCTTCTATTTTTCCGGGTTTGAAGGGCACGGGAACAGCTATGCGTCCATTGACTATGACGGATTGTTTCAGCAGGCAGCAGAGCAGATCAGAGCCGTGGATCCCTCCCAGGAGGCAGAAAACTTTATCACAGAAAAGCTGGGAGAATACTTGTATTCCATTTCCATAGAGCCCTATTCCGGGGAGACACTGAGCAACGGAGATGAGATAAAAGTTACAATTTCGATGGAGAAACCGGAGATTCCGGAATATGGTCTTCGGTTTGTCTGGCAGGAGGCGGTGAGCACAGTAGAGGGGCTGGCTCCCGTTGAGACAGTTTCTCTTACCGATTACCTGGAATTTGCTGCAGAAGGATACAACGGAGGAGGATATGGATCTGTCCACCTGAATCGGGAAGCTTTGGAGGCGGATCTGAAAGAGCTGTTTGAGAAAGACAAAAGGAACGCTTATGGCGCTTTGACAGAAGATACAGATCCGGGGGACAGCGTGTCCTATGCGGCAGATGTTGTGGAAGGGTGTTGGAATTCTGATTTTAATACAACGGCAGATAAGCAGGAGGGATTGTCCAACCAGGATAGGGTGAAGGTAGCCAGTACCTGGGATCAGGAGAATCATACCTATTATATCGAAGCGGTTGGAATTTGTCTGAAGGGAGGAGAAAAAGAATTCACAGTAGAGGGTCTGAAAGAACCCCAGGAGGTGGATCTGGCAGAGGCCCTTGAGGTGGAATTTAGCGGCACCTATCCCTTTGTGACAGTGAAGCGGACGATTGATTATGAGCTTCCGTATGTGTATGATACGTCCCTGGGAGAGATGAGTTCCTGGGAAGAAATTGAGGCAAAAGAAGGGGACGTGTATTCCGGGAACATCGAATACGATGAAGCAGCTATGCTCAGAAATGGATACAAAGTGATCAATCATGAGTACAGTTATACCATTACAGGTCTGGACAGCAGCATCCTCAGTCTGGAGACGGGAGAGGACGAAGCGCTTTTGCCTACGGTCCAGAAGATGCAAGAGCGGGCAAAGTCGGAGATCGCCGATTCCTATGAGTGGATTTTGGAAGAAGCGGGAGCTGACAAAGGCTGGATCGTCTGGGAAAATGTACAGGTGGAGCTGGAGTTTGCGGAGGTCGCATACCAGGAATTGGGACGTTGGTCCGGCAGCAATCTGTATCTGATCTTTAAAGGAGCGCTGCCGGTGAAGGATCGAAAGCGTCAGACAGAACAGAGAGATGTATACTGTGTGGCATTTTGCGGTGATGTGACAGAAAATCCTGCCGGCGAACTGCGCTATGAAGAAGAGGATATCTGGCTTGCTCTAAACCGGGAGCAGATGGAAGAGCTTCTGAAAAGCAGGATTGAGGATATGGGATCAAATGTGGAACGCCGTATCCTGCCGGGGAAGGAGGAAGCTCAGAATTTGACTGCGGAGCTTACCGGGAATGAACCGGTAAGGGGAATGGAGCTTCCGAAGAAGGCTCAGCCGGGACAGATACCGGAGAATGCGGCGAAGCAGGCAGCGAAAATACTCACTTACAATGGTCACACCTATGCCAGATATGATCTGGGGGAGCTGGACTGGATGCTGGCAGAACAGTTCTGCGAGGCTGCAGGAGGCCATTTGGCCACCATTACCAGCCGGACGGAGCAGGAGATTGTAGAAAAACTTCTGGAAGATGGTCCGCTGGGAACCTATTGGCTTGGAGCGTCGGATGCTTCCTTTGAAGGAAGCTGGCAGTGGGTAACTGGAGAGCCTTTTGCGTATCAGTGCTGGAGGGATGGTCAGCCGGATAATGCGGAATATGGAGAGGACTCTACAGGGGAGGATTATCTGGAAGTGGGTCAGACCTATGGATATGAGTGGAACGACAGGGAGCTGCAGTATACGGACAATGGGTTTATCCTGGAGGTGGAACCGGAGCGTGCCGGTATCACAGGCCGGGAGCTGTCAGAGCTGGTTCCAAAATCCTCTTATAACAGCGGATATCAGGAATATGTGCAGGATACTTATGGGAATGACCATTTCGGAAGTTTATATCTGGATGCTTCTGAAGGAGGTGTGCTGAATTATGATCTCAATGGAGCATGGGGCAGTTTTACTGGAAACGTAAGTACCTGGGGGAAAGCGGACAGTGAAGCAGTCTTTGATCTTATGATCTGGGGAGATGACCGTTTGCTGTATTCTGCTTACGGTTATGAAAAAACAGACGCACCGCTGGAGTTTCACCTGGATGTGACAGGGGTTTCTGTGCTTTCTATCCAGAGCCGGAACTGGGGAAGCTACAGCAATGGGTATCTGTTTGTAAATGAGGCCTGCCTGCTTCCTGCAGAGACTGCTGCCGGCGAGGGAGAGACAAAGACCGTCCTGACAGAGCTGCCTCTGATCGACAGCCGGGAGTACCAATCCTTTGACGATACGGGTGTCCGGACGGATTCTGATGGAAACAGCCACAGAAGCTGGCAGACTTTCTATGCCCAGGAAGGCGGCTATGGGGTCTGGAATCTGGAAGGGAACTACACTGCCTTTGCGGGAGTAATCTGTACGGATCCAAAGGCATACAGCGTGGATACTGCCGTAAATGTGGAGATCCTCCTGGATGGAGAACAGGTATTTCTTGCGGAAGATTACACAGTGTATCAGGGGGCAATTCCGGTGAGCCTGGATGTAACAGGGAAACAGACGCTGGAGGTGCGCACCTGGCAGCGGGGAGAATATCAGGACGGAACGATCTGCATGGCAGATGCGCTGCTTTTGTCAGGAAAAGCAGAAAATACAGAAAAGGAGAAACCGGAGGAAGCAGCAGGAGAGGCAGTGACAGAGCAGGAATTAACGGAGGAAGAGGCCCTGGAAGCATCGGATGACCAGAAGGAAGCAGAGGGGGAAGGGACTTTATTCCAGCTTCAGTTTCCGGAAATACCGGAGCTGATTGAACGGCAGGCAGCCAGGGTGCTGACCTATGGGAATTTCCGGTATTACCGTTTTGAGGAAGCCATGTCCTGGCAGCAGGCCCGGAGCTTCTGCAGGGCCGCAGGAGGGAAACTGGCCTGTCCCACGGATGCAGTAAAAAATGGAGCGGTGGCCAGAGTGATCTCGGGAGGCATCCACCAGTCCTACTGGCTGGGCGGGCAGTTCACAGGAAAAGACTGGATCTGGGAGGATCAGGAACCCTTCTCCTATACCAACTGGAAAGAAAACCAGCCGGATAACTGGGGCGGCCTGGAATATCTGATGGAGATGGATCAGGACGGCAGATGGAATGATGTTGAGGAAGAAGAGCGTATGGGGTTTGTGATGGAGGTGGAAGCCTCTGCCGGACAGCTTCCGGAAGACGGAGTTCCCATAACAGACCTGGAGTGGCTGGAGGAATACCGGACAGGTATTGTGAGCATCACAGATCTGCAGGGACAGGAACATATAAACAGCGTAGAGCTGTGCGCTTCCGATCGCTCCGGCTTTTCTGTAAACCTGGAAGGCAGGTACAAAACCTTTCGGGGAAATGTCACCCCCTATTCCCGAGCTTCTGACAACGTGTCTTTTTCAGTGGCAGTTTTCGGGGACGGTCAGCCGCTGTTTTCCCTCACCGATTTCAGGAAAAACAGAAAGGCAGAGCAGTTTGAGGTGGATGTGACCGGAGTTAAGGTACTCACTGTGAGAACCTGCAATGATGGAAGCTATGACAATGGTTATCTGTATCTGAACGAGGCAAGACTGGTTTCTGCACAGGAACCGGCAGAGGCAAAGAACAGCCGTTTGGGGGAACTGATCTTCGTAGACGGGGTCAACAGTGAGACAAGATCCGGGCTTCAAACAGACAGCTTCGGCCGTCTTCATGACGGCTGGATCGCTGTGAACGGGGGAGAAGGCGCCAGCCTGCTGTACAATCTGGATGGAGAATGTACTTTCTTTTCCGGAAGCTTTGTCTCGGCCCAAGATACTGTGAGAGATCATCCGGTGAAGATTTCCATTTATCTGGATCAGGAATTGGCCTGTGAGATAGAAAATTTCGAGAAAATGGCAGGGACAGAAAAGATCACCCTGGATCTCACGGACAAAGAGGTCATGGAGATCGTGGCGGAGCCTGTGGGAGATACCAGAGAAAACTGGATCTACCTGACAGATGATCTGGTGAAGAGAAAGTAAAAGGAAGACCCAGAGGCATTCGAAAAGGGGTGCCTCTGGTCTGCGTTCTATCTATTAAAAAGGGAGCGATAAAAAAAGAAACGCTGGCAAGGCGGCAGGATGAGGGAGGAGATTTGTTTGAAAGGAAAGAGCATGCTGTTCCAGGCCTTTAAGGACAAACGGAAGGATGTTTCAAAGGAGCATTTAGAAAAACAGCGGAAGAAAACAGGCAGAGCCGGGAGACTTGGTCTGATTTTGGCAGCTGTCCTTTTGTGGGGAGGGGGCGGCGTCGATAGAATGGAAGGCGGGGCTGTCAGCCTGGAAAATGGGAGAGAAACAGGAAAAATCCAGGAAACCTTTACGGGGTTGGGGATGACCGCCTATGGCGAGGAGACGTTGGCTGAAACGGAGCAGCCGTATACTTTTCCGGGAGCAGATAAGCGGGAACTGACAGAGGAAGATCTGGAAGGCATGAAGGAGGAAGAGCTTCTTCTTGGATTACAGGAGATTTATGCCCGCCACGGTATGATTTTTGCAGATGAGAGCCTGAATGAGTATTTCCAGGAAAAAGACTGGTATTTTGGATTTGTTCATGAAGCGGAGTTTCCGGAAGAGCTTCTCAATGAATTTGAGACCGTCAATGCAGAATTTCTGAGAGAGAAAATCTCCGGAGGCCGGGAAACGAAAGGGGAGCTGGGGGAAGGAACAACGGCGAAGCAGACAGAGGAGCAGAAGAAAGAAAGCCAAAGGGGAACCGAGGAAAAAAACACGGAGGATGAAGAGCAGGAACAAGAGAAGGATCTGACAGCAGAGGAGACAGAAGCGGAAACCAAAAAGGAAACAGAGACGATAACAGAGACGACATCGGAGAAAGAGACAGAGAAGGAAAGGGAAACAGAGAGAGCAGAAGATAGCGGAATTGAGAAGGGAACAGGAGGAAAAGCAGAACAGAAAACAGAGGCTGAGACAGAAGCGGCGACAGAAACCGAGGAGTTCATTATAAAAATCCCTGAGATGGAGACTGCTGGAGAAGAAAGTAAACTTGAGGATATACAGAATGTGGACATTATGGGGATTTATGGAGGCGAGGACGAAACGTTGCAGAAGAGCGGAGGTGAAAACAGAAACAGAGGTCAGAACATAAGAGACAGTGAATACATCTTCCCGGACGCAGCCAGCCGGTATTTAAGCCGAAGCGAGGTGGAGTCCTTATCTTTGCAGGCCATCTGCTATGCCAAGAATGAAATTTATGCCCGCCACGGAAGAAAGTTTCTGGCCAGAGAGCTTCAGGAATACTTTGGCGGCAAAAGCTGGTATCAGGGTTTTGTAGAGCCGGAGGCATTTTCTGACAAAGTCTTTAATGATTTTGAACGGCAAAATCTTCTCCTGCTGGTGGAATGTGAGCAGGCGATACGGCCGGATGGATATCAGCTGGATCAGCCGGGGTACGATATCAGCCTGATCGGAACAGCGGATAAGGATACGGCAGCGAAAGACCAGGCAGCAAAAACCGGTGCAGGAGAGAGGGGCCTGGACAGCCGGGATTATATTTTCCCGGACAGTGATGTGCGTTATCTGACAGAGAAGGAGGCTGCGGAGCTATCTCCGGACCTGGTCCATCTGGCCTGGAATGAAATCTATGCCAGGAGAGGTTATATTTTTGAACCGGGAGAGATTCGGGACTATTTCAGAAGCAAAAGCTGGTATGCAGAAAAGATCAGCCCTCAGGATTTTACAGCGGATATGCTGAACAAATTTGAGCAGTATAATATCCGCCTGCTGTATGCAAGAGAGCAGAAGCAGGAAAAAATTTTTAAAGTTGATTAATTTCAGTGAGAATGTTATACTAAGGATTAATTATTTTTATAAAGGTTACTGAAGAGACCAGCCGCAGACGGAGAAGTTTGCAGGCAGACTTCTTTTTGATTTTTAGGAAGCAGATACTGTGAGTTCATTTTCGGAAAGAGGAGTGGAAAAATGAAGAAGTTAGAAGAGTATGTTAGAAGTATTCCGGATTTTCCGGAGCCGGGTATCATTTTCAGAGATGTAACCAGCATTTTGCAGGATGCGGACGGATTGAAGCTGGCGATTGACAGCATTATGGAGAAGATCGGCGATGCAGATCAGATTGATGCCATTGTGGGTACAGAGTCCAGGGGATTTATCTTTGGAATGCCGGTGGCCTATAATCTTCATAAGCCCTTCCTCCTGGTGAGAAAAAAGGGGAAACTTCCCTGCGAGACTGTTTCAAGAGAGTATGAGCTGGAGTATGGAACGGCCACTATTGAAATGCACAAGGATTCCATTCGGCCTGGTCAGAGGGTGGTGATCATTGATGATCTTATCGCCACTGGAGGAACGGTGGAAGCAGCAGCCAAACTGGTGGAAGAGCTGGGAGGCAAGGTGGTAAAGATCGTGTTCCTTATGGAGCTGGCAGGTTTGAAAGGCCGGGAACGGTTAAAAGAGTATGATGTGGAATCTGTGATTTGCTACGATGGAAAATAATTGAGTATAGAGATGGTGGAATCATATGCCGATTGCGGAAGAAAAGAAGCAGGAAAAGATTGACGAAATAAGAAAAGCGGATGCCAGCGTAAAGACCATGGAGGACTTTACCAGTCCGGAAGTGCTGTACCATGAGCTGATTGCCAGTGTGAAAAAATATCATCCTTCCACAGATATTTCCATGATTGAGAAGGCTTACCGGGTGGCAGATGAGGCGCATAAGGATCAGAAGCGAAAATCCGGAGAGCCTTACATCATCCATCCTCTGTGTGTGGGGATCATCCTGGCAGATCTGGAGATGGACAAGGAGACCATTGTGGCCGGTCTGCTTCATGATGTGGTGGAGGATACGGTGATGACCTCTGAGGAGCTGAAGAAGGAGTTCGGCGCAGAGGTGGAACTGATCGTAGACGGCGTGACAAAGCTGGGTCAGTTAAGTTACTCTGCCGATAAGGTGGAAGTGCAGGCGGAAAATTTAAGAAAAATGTTTCTGGCCATGGCAAAGGATATCCGGGTGATCCTGGTAAAGCTGGCAGACCGGCTTCATAATATGCGGACTGCCAAGTACTGGTCTCCAGCAAAGCAGAAGGAAAAAGCCAGAGAGACTATGGATATTTATGCCCCCATTGCGCATCGTCTGGGCATCTCCAAGATCAAAGTAGAGCTGGATGATCTTTCTTTAAAGTATCTGGAGCCGGAGGTCTATTATGATCTGGTGGAGCGTATCGCTTTAAAGAAGGCGGAACGGGAAGAATTTGTCAATCAGATCGTGCAGGATGTGAAGACTCACATTGAGGCAGCAGGGATTAAAGCCCAGATTGATGGACGGGCGAAGCACTTTTTCAGTATTTATAAAAAAATGGTGAACCAGCAGAAGACACTGGATCAGATTTATGATCTGTTTGCTGTCCGGATCATTGTGGACAGCGTGAAGGACTGCTATGGTTCTCTTGGTGTGATCCATGAAATGTACAAGCCGATTCCCGGCCGTTTCAAGGATTATATCGCTATGCCGAAACAGAATATGTATCAGTCTCTTCACACTACGCTGATCGGGCCCAATGGTTCTCCCTTTGAAATTCAGATCCGTACCTTTGAGATGCACCGGGTGGCAGAGTACGGTATTGCAGCTCACTGGAAGTACAAAGAGGGAGCAGACGGCAAAAAAACAGGAGCGCAGAAGGAAGAGGAGAAACTTACCTGGCTTCGGCAGATCCTGGAATGGCAGACCGATATGTCGGATAACCGGGAGTTTATGAGTCTGCTGAAAAGTGATCTGGATCTTTTTAATGAGAGCGTGTACTGCTTTACCCCGGCCGGGGATGTAAAGAACCTTCCCAATGGCTCCACTCCGATTGATTTTGCCTACAGTATCCACAGCGCAGTGGGGAATCGGATGATCGGAGCCAGAGTCAATGGAAAGCTGGTGACGATCGATTATGTGATTCAGAACGGTGACCGAATCGAGGTGATCACCTCTCAGAATTCCAAAGGCCCCAGCCGGGACTGGTTGAAGATCGTAAAGAGCACTCAGGCCAAGAACAAGATCAACCAGTGGTTTAAACAGGAGCGCAAGGAGGATAACATCATCAAGGGCAAAGAGATGATGCAGTCCTACTGCAAAGCCAAGGGGCTGGTGCTTTCGGATCTGATGAAGCCGGAGTATATTGCCGGAGTTACTGCCAAATATGGTTTTAAGGACTGGGATTCTGTGATGGCGGCAGTAGGTCACGGAGGCTTAAAAGAGGGACAGATCTTAAATAAGCTGCTGGAGGCTTATGACCGGGAACACAAGAAAAACATTACCGATGAGCAGATCATCGAGGGTGTTCAAAATTCCAAAGAAAAGATGCGCATTGCAAAATCGAAGAGCGGGATTACGGTGAAAGGAATTGACGATGTGGCGGTGCGTTTTTCCAAGTGCTGCAGTCCGGTTCCCGGAGATGAAATCGTAGGGTTTGTCACCAGGGGAAGAGGCGTGTCCATACACCGGACGGACTGTGTGAACATTGTAAATCTTCCGGAGAGTGAGCGGGTGCGGCTGATTGACGCGGAATGGCAGCAGACGGAAGGGAACAATGACAACGGGCTGTATCTGACGGAGATCAAGATTTTTGCCAATAACCGTACCGGACTTTTGGTGGATATTACAAAGATCTTTACAGAACGTAAGATTGATATGCATTCTGTGAACAGCCGGACCAGCAAACAGGGACTGGCTACCATTGTGTTAGAATTTGAGGTATCGGGAAGATCGACGCTCAACTACCTGATTGATAAGATCCGCCAGGTGGAGAGTGTGATTGATATCGAGAGAAGTACTGGCTGACAAGCTGCGGGCCGGGATATTTATTATGCAGGGAGAGCCGGATAAGCGAAAACAGCGGGTGTGCTGCGAAAGAAGCCTGATAGGAAACAGTGGCTGAGAGCAAGTCGGATGGCAGAAAGAAAAATTTAAATTCAGGAAATGAGGAAGCGTCATGAGCGGGCTGAGAGTAGAGACGTTAGCGCTGGGGGCAATGGGAACAAACTGTTACCTGGTAATGGAAGAAGAAACCAGAGAGCTTCTGGTGATAGATCCCGGTGACTGGCCGGAGCGGGCAGAGAAGAAGATTGAAGAACTGAAGGCAAAACCCATTGGGATTTTTTTGACCCATGGCCATTTTGATCATATCGGTGCAGCCAGAGAACTGAAAAAACGGTATGATAGTCCGATTTATGTGCTTGAGGAGGAAACTTCGCTGCTGGCGTCTGCACAGCTGAATCTTTCCTCTATGTTTGGGAAAGCCATAGAGCTTGCGCCGGATGTCCAGCTGAAGGATGGGCAGGAATTGGAGGTTTTAGGAACAAAGCTAAAGGTGTTCCATACTCCGGGACATACCCGGGGGGGAGCCTGTTTTTACTTTCCCAGGGAGGGCCTCCTTTTTTCCGGTGACACACTGTTTTGCGAATCCGTGGGCAGATCAGATTTTCCCACAGGGAGTATGTCCGTGCTGGTGCGCTCCATTCGGGAAAGGCTGATGATCCTTCCGGAAGAGACAAGAGTATTTCCAGGTCATGGGGAGGAGACTGCCATTGGCCATGAAAAAAAGTACAATCCATTTTTATAGGAGTTTACGATGATAGCAGTACAGTTAAATAAACGAGATTTTGAGTATGACATCCACTCTCTGGTAAAAGCCTTTTTCCCGGGGGAGGATGTTGTCATCTGCCCGGAAGAGCCGCTGCCGGAGATGAAGCTGAAAATCTCTATTTTTTTTGAAAAAAGGGAAGCAGGACAGAGAGAAGGGGCAGGCACTCTGCCCATGGGAGAACAGTCAGAGGAAGTGCCGGTGAACGAGACGGAGCAGGTTCGCATTTGTCTGGAGCAGAAGAGGGCTGAAGAAGAAAAAGCAGCTGCTAAGACCGGCGGGACAGAAAGTCTGCAGGTCTGCGGGCAGATGGAAAGGACTGCGCCCGTTACTGTTTCGGACAGGAAGGAGACAAAAAATGTTCTGAAACGTCTCCTTTACCGGATGCTCTCAGAGTATACCGGGCAGAAGCTTCCCTGGGGGAATCTGACCGGAATCCGCCCCACTAAGATTCCCATGGCGCTTTTGGAGCAGGGGTGGAAAAATGCTCAGATTGCAGAGTATATGCGAAAAACCTATGATACCAGTCGGGAAAAGACTGCTTTGGCAATCGCGATCGCCAATCGGGAACGGCATATTTTGAAGGATATCCATTATGAAAACGGCTACAGCCTGTATGTGGGGATTCCGTTCTGTCCCAGCATCTGCCTGTATTGTTCCTTTAGTTCCAGCCCTCTTTCCCTGTGGAGAGACCGGGTGGATAACTACCTGGATGCCTTATGCAGAGAAATTGATGAGGTGTCCGGAAGCTTTCGGGACCGGGAGCTGGATACTGTATACATTGGAGGCGGAACGCCTACCACCCTGGAACCGGGACAGATGGATCGTCTGCTGACAAAGCTGGAGGAGCGGTTTGATTACACCCATCTGAAAGAATTTACTGTGGAGGCAGGACGTCCGGACAGTATAACGAGAGAAAAACTGCAGGTGTTAAAGGAGCATGGCATCAGCAGAATTTCCATTAATCCTCAGACCATGAATCAAAAGACTCTGGATCTGATCGGAAGGCGTCATACCGTGGAAGAGACCAAGGAAGCCTTTGGGCTTGCAAGAACTTTAGGGTTTGACAATATTAATATGGATCTCATTGTGGGCCTTCCGGGAGAGGGAATGGAAGAAGTGTGCCATACTATGGAGGAATTAAAACACATGGAACCGGACAGCGTGACGGTTCACTCCCTGGCTTTGAAGCGGGCCACCAGATTGAACCTGTTTAAGGAGCAATATCGGGAGATCTCCTTCCAAAACAGCAGTGAGATTATGGATATGACTGCCAGATGCTGCCAGGAGATGGGGCTGTCCCCCTATTATCTGTACCGGCAGAAGAATATGGCGGGAAATTTTGAAAATGTGGGATACGCCAGTGAAGGAAAAGAGGGAATCTATAATATCCTTATTATGGAGGAAGTGCAGAGCATCCTTGCCCTGGGAGCAGGCGCATCCACAAAGCTGGTGGAGAAAGACCATATTGAGCGTATCGAAAATGTAAAAGATATCAAAAATTACATCGAACGCATTGAGGAAATGATCCGGAGAAAAGAAACCCGGATCCGGTGACAGGAGACGGAGTGTCCTGAATTTTATGAGATTGAATGCAAAGCGGATAAAAAAGGTCTGCTGCAGGATCGGGATTCTGCAGCAGACCTTTTTCGCAGTTCACGCTTCTGCCTGCTTTCTCAGGCAGTGTAAACAGAAATGCTTTTTGCGGTTTTCCGGCATAGAGTTACTCTGTTTTAAAATCAGCCAGAGCCTCATTGAAGTTTCCCAGAAAGGCATTGGTCAGTTCCGGAGAAATGTCAAGCTGCCAGTTATGTCCGTCATTGAAAAGGTTCACGGTGATAATCGTGGAAGCAGGTCCGGCGCTCTCTTCCAGAGCCTCCATCAGGTATTTTGCGGAGGAATCGGCCAGACTGGTTTCATCGGCAGTAATGGATTCGGAAGTGGAGGCGTATTTCAGCAGCTTTTCCTTGTAAACCTCCAGGACAGTACCCATATCAATACTGGTGAGGGTGATTTGTATAGAGGCTGCGGCTCCATTTTCCTGGCAGGTGTCAATGGTGTAGGTAAAGTATTCTGCAATTTTGTCCATAAAAAGCAGGTCCAGCTTTTCATGATAAGCAGGACTGTTGGTAGAAAAAAGATCATCAATTTTCAGATACTGGATCCACTGCTCTCCGGAAAGGGAGCCAAATTCATCCAGATAGATTGTCAGCACCTCCTGGGGTGTCAGAAGATAAGGATCATTGATGGCAGAGAGAAAACCTCCCACCAGTTCGTCCTGAAGCGTTTCGTCCGGCTGTATGATCCATTGCTCTCCTTCTTTTTTTAAATGAAAGCAGACGGAAGAAGAGACGGGATCATAGACATGAGTTTCCAGAGTATTTTTCAGAAGGATAAAAAAATCATTGAAAGTTTCCGGCGACCGGGAGCCCTGCTCCAGATCCAGATTCTCAGCAGTGAGCGCCAGACCAAGATCATGGGCCAGGGCACGGGCGTCCAGGTTGGTGATCCTTACCTCCACCGCTGCCTGATCTTCCTGTATTTTTTCGGAAAGAATTTCATATTCAAAATTTTGAAAGAACAGCTCCACCGCCTGTCCGGCTTCCGGGCCGACTTTGGAGGAAGAGAGCGCTTTGTTCATTAAAGCTTCATAAGAGATAAAATTCTGGATGGCAGCTTCGTCCAGCTGCTGGATCAAAGAAAGCTCATTTTCCACAGCTGCCGAAGGTCCAAGGATCCGGTTATGATAAAAACCGGATAAAAATCCTGTAAGCAGAAGCTGAACCACTAAAATGACGGGCAGACCAACAGAAAACCGATACTTCCTTGTTTTGTGATGAAACAGATACATACCGATTATAGAACCGATGCTTCCTCCCAGAATGGCTGTGAGAAAGAGGGTTTTTTCCGGGATGCGGAATCTGCCTTTGATGGCTTTTCTCTTGTCGATACCCATAAGGGCCAGTCCCGCCAGATTCATAATAATAAGATAAACTGCTAAAATTTTCTGCATAAAAATCCTTTCTTCCCCTGTTTCTCAAGTGTATACGATAAAGAAAAAAATGTCAAATTTTCTTAGTCGTCAAGATTCGACACGAAAAATGAAGCGGTTTACGCCCAGGAAGGAGGAGGCAGATTCATCAAGTCTTAAGAATTTGTTACTGTACTTTTTAAGATTGAAATGGTAATATAACATAAGAATCTTTGCGGAAATTTGTGTCTGGAGAATGGGCAGTACAGCGCAGAGTGAGACGGTCTGTTATATGATTGAAGGAGTGTTTATATGAAAAAAGGGATTGTGGTTGCAGTTGTGCTGGTCCTTGCAGCAGGAGCTGCGGGAGGCGGCTATTATTACTGGACGCAGATGCGCCCCGGCACAGAGGAAGGGGAGCGGGTCTCCTCGGACAGTGAAAATGCAGTGTATGTAGATTCTGTGTCTGTTCTTGCAGGGCTTGGCAGCGGAAATGGACTGATACAGCGCTACTCCGGTGTGGTGGAGCCTCAGCAGACCTGGGAGGTAAAGCTGGAAAACGAACGGACAGTGAAGGAATGTCTGGTAAAAGAAGGGGACGAGGTAAAGGAAGGCCAAAAACTGTTTACCTACGATACCGCAGAGGATGAGGATAAGCTGGCTCAGGCAGAGATCGACCTGGAGCGGAGCAAGAATGAGATGGAAACTGCCAAGGTACGGAAGGAGCAGCTGGAGAAAGAAAAGGCGAAGGCCAGTGCAGATGAGCAGCTGAATTTTCTGGTGGAGATCAAATCTGCGGAAGCTACGATTATGGAGTGTGAATACAATCAGAAGGCAAAAACGCTGGAGATTGCAAAGCTGAAAGAAAATATTCAGGATGCAGCCGTTTACAGTGAAATCAATGGTGTGGTCAAGAGTATCAATGATCCCAACAGTACCAGCAGCAGCTACATGGATTCCTCTGATTCGGCTTATATCACTGTACTGGAGGTGGGGGCTTACCGGATAAAGGGGATGATCAATGAGCAGAACCTTCAGAAACAGCTGCTGGTGGAGGGGATGGATATGGTAGTTCATTCCAGAGTGGATGATACTCAGATCTGGAGGGGAACCATTACAGAAATCAACCGGGACGGCGGAGAGTCCTCCGGGGATTCCTCTTATATGATGATGGGATCTTCTGACAGCACGACTTCCTCCACCAATTATCCCTATTATGTGGAGCTGGAATCCTCAGAGGGAATGATTCTCGGCCAGCATGTATATCTGGAACCGGATATGGGCCAGGCAGACAAAAAAGAGGGGATCTGGCTGGATGAATTTTATTTTGTGACAGAGGAGGACGGCAGTTCTTATGTGTGGGCGGCTTCCGGAGCCAACACTCTGGAAAAACGTTCTGTCACCCTGGGAGAGTATGACGAGGAACTGGGAACTTATCAGGTAACAGAGGGACTGAGTGAGAAGGATTATATCGCAGTTCCCACAGAGGAATTTGCAGAAGGTCTTCCGGTGATTTACAATGATTTTTCAGATATGTCCGGTATGGCCGGGGAAATGGATATGAGCGGCTTTGAGGATGGAGGAGAATATTCGGAAGATCTGGATCTTGGTATGGAGGAAGATGCTGATATGTTAGAAGGCATTGACGATAATTCCGATCCCATGATGGAAGAACCGGGCTATGAGGAGGATATGTTCTATGAGGACGTTCCCGGAGGAGAAGAGGAGGGTGTTTATGAGGAAGGCTCCGTTTATGAGGACAGCGGTGCGTTTTACGATGCAGACGCAGACGGGGAACTGGCGGAGGAAGAAGTGGTAGAAGAATAAAGGATGGTGAAAGACGTGATCCTGAAATTAGATCATATCTATAAAGATTATATTCAGGGAAAGATGGTAGTTCCGGTGCTGAAGGATGTGTCCCTCCATGTGGAAGAGGGAGAGTATGTGGCTATCATGGGACCCTCCGGGTCCGGAAAATCAACCCTGATGAATATCGTGGGCTGTCTGGACCGGCCTACTTCCGGAACTTATGAACTGGCCGGACAGAATATGCTGAACCGGAATGACAAGGATATGGCTCATATCCGTCTCCATAATCTGGGGTTTGTGTTTCAGAATTTCCAGCTTTTGCCAAGACAGTCTGCTCTGGAAAATGTCTGCCTGCCGCTGGTGTATGCAGGAGTGAAAAAGCGGGAACGGGTGAAACGGGCGGCGGAAGCGCTGAAAAGAGTGGGGCTGGAGGATCGTATGAACTTCAAGCCTACCCAGCTTTCCGGAGGTCAGAAACAGAGGGTGGCGATCGCCAGGGCGATCGTGAATCATCCTAAGATCCTGCTGGCAGATGAACCTACAGGTGCTTTGGATTCCAAATCCAGCACCCAGCTGATGGAATTGTTTGATCTGCTGAACAGGGAAGGAGTTACGATTGTAATGATCACCCACGCCCCGGAGATTGCAGCCTATGCAAAGCGGGTAGTGGATATTTTTGACGGGGAGATCTCAGAACGTAAGGGGGATACCAATGAAAGTTAAGACAGTGGTAATCGCGGTGCTGGTAACCGGGGCAGCGGTGGCCGGGATTGGCTATGGGATCCATTACTCCATGCAGTCCCAGAAAACACCGGTGAAAGTGGTGCCGGTATCCAATATTAATATGTCCTATTATGGCGATATGAGCAGTTCTTACGGAAGCATTATTTCCATGAGCTCCCAGAATATCCAGCTGGATTCCGATTATGAACTGGTAAAGGTATATGTGGAGACCGGAGACCAGGTAAAGATCGGAGATCCTCTGCTGGAGTACGATATGGCCCTGGTGGAACTGCAGCGGGAGATGGAAGATCTCACTTTGCAGACGCTGGAGCTGGGGCTTACTTCTATGGAAAAAGAGCTGCAGAAGCTGAAGAATACTACCGCCACAGCATCTTTGTCCTTTACGGACAATACCATGACTGCGTCCCTTGACAGCGAAGGACTGTTTGAGGATGGAGGAGAGATCTCGGATGCAGTGCCAAAGGAGGAGAATCTGACAGCACCCCAGGGTGCCGGAGCACCTTTGCCGGAGGCTTCGGCAGCCGCAGCAGAGACCATGGATGTATCCGGTGCTGACATTTTTGAAGACCCGGGGGCATCCGGGGATATTTCCCAGGATCCGGTGATCAGTCCCGATGTTTCCCAGCCGGAGACAGCGCCGGTGATGGATGAGGGAACTACAGATACAGGAAATGGAGATCTGATCCTGGATTCAGAGACAGAAGAAGGCGGGGAGACAGATCCGGGAAGCATGGATGTGGAGGATGGAACCAGTTCTGACGATGTGCTCATTGACAGTGATCAGCCCCAGGACGGGGAGATGGATTTGGATACCCAGGAGATTTTAAGTCGTGTGAATCAGTTCCTCACTCGTGTGAATCAGCTTTCCACTCAGGAACTGGATCAACTGATCATTTCGGATATCAGTGAAGCACTGCGAATTTTTCGGGAGCAGCTTTCTCAGATGGAGGAGCAGGAACTGGTGGATGTTCTGGGAGAGCGGCGGAAGGTGCAGCTTTATACCGTGAAGCCTCAGGTGGCCCAGATTGTGGGAGAAGCCACCACAGTGGTGCTGGGGCAGGCCTACGACAGAGCCTGTGTGTACCAGCTGATTTACAATATTCTCCAGATCGATCCGGAAAAACGGCCGGTATCGGAGCTGGGCGAGGAAACATTTGCTTCCATGGAGCCTGCCATTCGGGCGGCAGTGGATGCCTACTATGGTCTTCAGAAAAGTGCCTTTGAGACATACCAGGAGGAGCTGACACCCTATATAGAACGTTTGAGCGAATATGTGGGCCGGATGAACCATGATGATGTGATCCAGGAGACTGAAAGTTCCACAGAACCGGAGACGGATTTTCCGGGAGACGGCGGTTTGGGAGATTTCGGCGATCTGGGCGGGGACTCCGGCTATACGGCAGAGGAGTTAAAACAGGCGATCCGGGAGCAGGAGGATGCCATCAAGGAGCAGAACCTTCTGATCCGGGAGAGTCAGCTGAAACTGAAGCAGTATGACAGAAAGCTGGATAATAAGATCGTGAAGAGCAGAATGGACGGAGTGGTGACTTCCGCAGGTTCTCTGGATTCCGCAGTGTCTGACGAGGATTTTATCGTAATTTCCGGGGCAGCGGGCCTGTATCTTCAGGGAAACGTAAATGAGCTGAATCTGGATACCATTCATGTTGGGGATGCAGTAAATGGAACCTCATATGAATCCGGCATGAGCTTTTCCGCTACCATTACAGAGATCTCACCTTATCCTAACAGTGCGGATAACTACTACGGATACGGGGAAAACTCCAATGCATCCTATTATCCGTTCCTGGCCTACATCGAAAACAGTGAAGGACTCTCAGAGGGAGATGTGGAGTATCAGATTGTGAAGAATACGTCTTCCAGCGATATCTTTTTGGAAAAGGCATTGATCCGGGAGGATGCCAGCGGAAAACAGTATGTGTATCTGCAGGGAGAGGACGGACTCTTGAAGAAACAGTATGTGGAGACCGGCATTACGGTTTACGGCAGTGCTATGGAAATTTTGCAGGGAGTAACCCTGGAAGATAAGATTGCTTTTCCCTATGGAAAATGGGTGGAGGACGGAGCTAAGACCGAGGAGGCAGACAGCTTCTATTCCAGGTATGGCTATTAAGGAGGTGGGACGGTGTTTGAAAATATAAGACTTGCATTTCAGGGTATCTGGTCCCACAAAATGCGTTCTTTTCTTACCATGCTGGGTATTATTATCGGTATAGCGGCGATTATCGCCATTGTATCTACCATTAAGGGAACCAATGAAGAGATTAAAAGTCAGCTGGTCGGTTCCGGGGATAATACGGTGGAAGTGAAATTGACTCAGGGGGGAAATGAACTGCAGATTTATGATTCTTCTGCCATTCCCTGGGGGGTGCCTGTGGTTTCAGAGGAGACCAAACAGGAGATCCTTGAGCTGGATGAGGTAATGTCTGTTACCACTTATACCAGCCGTGTGATTTGGGACAGTCTGATCTACTATAAAAATACTGCCCTTTCCAATGTGAAAGTTTTAGGAATCGACAACAGCTATTTTTCTACCTGCAATTATATGATCAAATCAGGACGCAGCTTCATGCAGGAGGACTATGACAATTTCAGCAAGGTAATGATTGTGGATGAGATCGCGGCAAAGAACCTGTTCGGCAAGGAGAACCCTCTGGGAAAGACGGTTGAAGTTTCCAAGGAGCCTTTTACCGTTGTAGGGGTAGTCAGGGAGGCTTCCAATTTTGAGCCGAATATTAATTCCATTGAGGATTATTATACCTATGCCAATGATGACGATTCCGGACTGATCTTTTTGACGAAGGCAGCCTGGCCCATTGTATTTAACTACGATGAGCCGGAGAATGTGGTGGTCAAGGCAGCCAGCACAGATGAAATGACTCAGGCAGGACAGAAAACATCCAAAATCTTAAATGCCACCCTCACCACTGATGAGGACAGCGCTGTCAAATATAAGGCAGAAGATCTTTTGGGGCAGGCGCAGGATCTGCAGAAGCTGAGCAATGCCACCAATATGCAGCTGATCTGGATCGCAGGCATCTCGCTTTTAGTCGGCGGTATCGGCGTTATGAACATCATGCTGGTATCTGTGACAGAGCGAACCAGTGAGATTGGCCTGAAAAAGGCGATTGGAGCGAAAAAGGGAACGATCCTGGGACAGTTCCTTACTGAGGCAGCAGTGCTCACCAGCCTGGGAGGCCTTCTGGGAGTGGGAGCAGGAGTAGGCGCCGCGGAGGTGATCCATCGGATCTCCGGGGTGGCGGTAGCCATTGATGTCCCAGCAGCTGTGGTGGCTGTAGTATTTTCTATGGTTATCGGACTGATCTTCGGCTTCCTGCCCTCTGTGCAGGCAGCCAATCTGGATCCGATTGACGCTCTGCGAAGAGAGTAGAAAAAGCAGAATAGAAACAGATCCGGAAAGACGGAGCCGGCCAACTGGTTTATAATCAAAGCCGGAGCATGTACGGATATGATAAAATTCAGAGGAAAAACAGGAATAATTATAGAAATAGGGGCTTGCGGAGTGCAGGCCCCTATGTTATAATACAAAAGTTGCAAAATCATTCACGCACACGGATTCTGACATTGGTGCCGAAAGGTTTTCGAGGAAGCTTGATGTGTGCGGAAGAAAAACCAAAACAAAAGGAGAAAAGACATGAGCGTTATTTCAATGAAACAGTTACTTGAAGCAGGTGTTCATTTCGGACATCAGACCAGAAGATGGAACCCCAAAATGGCTCCCTACATTTACACTGAGAGAAACGGTATCTACATCATTGACCTTCAGAAATCTGTAGGCAAGGTGGATGAGGCTTACAAGGCCGTTTCCGACATTGCTGCTCAGGGAGGAACCATTCTGTTCGTTGGTACCAAGAAGCAGGCACAGGATGCAGTTCAGGCTGAGGCTGAGAGATGCGGTATGTTCTATGTAAATGAGAGATGGTTAGGCGGTATGCTGACCAACTTCAAGACCATCCAGAGCCGTGTAAAGCGTCTGAAAGAGATCGAGGCTATGCAGGAAGACGGAACCTTTGATGTTCTGCCGAAGAAAGAAGTGATCGCTCTTAAAAAAGAGATGGATAAGCTTCAGAAGAATCTGGGCGGTATCAAAGAGATGAAGAAGATTCCGGATGCCATCTTTGTAGTTGATCCGAAAAAAGAGAGAATCTGCGTTCAGGAAGCACATACACTGGGTATTCCGCTGATCGGTATCGCAGATACCAACTGTGATCCGGAAGAGCTGGATTATGTAATCCCGGGCAACGACGATGCAATCCGCGCCGTAAAACTGATTGTGTCTAAGATGGCAGACGCTGTGATCGAGGCTAATCAGGGAGCAGAGGAAGAAGCAGCAGAGGGAGAGTTTATGGAAGAGGAAGCTCCCGTAGAGGCAATCGCTGAGTAATTAAGACAAAGACTGAATTGACCATGGAGGACGATAAAATGGCTATTACAGCAGCAATGGTAAAAGAATTAAGAGAGACAACCGGAGCAGGTATGATGGACTGCAAAAAGGCCCTGACTGCTACGGAAGGAGATATGGCAAAGGCCGTTGAGTGGCTGAGAGAAAAAGGTCTGGCTACTGCTCAGAAGAAAGCCAGCAGAATCGCAGCAGAAGGTCTTGTAAAGGTTATGGTTACAGAGGACGGTAAGAAGGCTGTAGCAGTAGAAGTAAATGCAGAGACAGACTTTGTGGCAAAGAACGAGAAATTCCAGAACTATGTGGCACAGGTTGCAGAGCAGGCTATGGAGACTTCCGCAGCAGATATCGATGCTTTCCTGGCAGAACCCTGGAAGTTCGATGCTGAGAAGAGCGTAAAAGAAGCTCTGGCCGGACAGATCGCAGTGATCGGTGAGAACATGAACATCAGAAGATTCACTCAGGTTGCTGAGAACGACGGTTTTGTTGCATCCTACACTCACATGGGCGGAAAGATCGGTGTTCTGGTAGATGTTGTGACTGACGTTGTAAACGATGCAGTAAAAGAAATGGCAAAGAACCTGGCTATGCAGATCGCAGCATTAAAGCCGGTATACGTTACCGCTGCAGAAGTATCTGAGGAATATAAGCAGCATGAGATCGAGATCCTTACTGCTCAGATCGCTAACGATCCTAAGATGGCAGGAAAGCCTGAGAAGGTAATCCAGGGTGCAGTTATGGGCCGTCTGAACAAAGAGCTGAAAGAAGTTTGCCTGATGGATCAGGTATATGTAAAAGCTGAGGATGGCAAGCAGGCAGTTGGCAAGTACGTTGAGGAAGTTGCCAAGGCCAACAATGCAAAGATCACCATCAAATCCTTTGTTCGCTATGAGACCGGAGAGGGCATGGAGAAGAAGAATGAGGACTTTGCAGCTGAGGTAGCTGCTCAGATGGGCAACTAATCTGAATTTTGTAAATCTTAAATAAGAACCTTTAAACCCTTGAAAATCCAGTGTTTTCAAGGGTTTTTTGTTGTTAGGGTAAAGCCCTGTTCTGGTGTGCTGATTTTGAAAGGAAATTCTTATCAAATAAAAAGTACTCCGTGCAGGAGTGCACTGGTATCATGTTTTGCAGTCAGGAGTTTGGCATCCCGATTTATAAACAGCAAAAGTTAAGAAATCCGCAGGAATTGGAGTGGTAAAGAATATGAAGGTCCAAATAAACGCTAAAATTATGTTGAGTATTTCCATGGCTATTTTTGGTACATTGGGAGTATTCACAAGAAACATTGCCGTAAGCTCGGGAGAACTTGCATTGTATAGAGCTATTCTTGCAGCTGCATTGATTTTTGTATATTTAATAGTTACAAAACAAAAAATTGACTTCAGATCAATAAAAAAGGAACTGCTGCTTTTATTATTATCAGGAATTGCAATGGGCATAAACTGGATTTTGCTCTTTGAAGCATATAAATATACAACTATTTCTGCTGCAACATTAAGCTATTATTTCGCACCGGTCATCGTTACTGCTGTTTGCCCAATTCTTTTCAGGGAAAAATTGAGTGGTAAGCAAATGGTATGTTTTTTGATGTCTACACTGGGTCTTGTGCTGATTACCGGTATTGGCGATTTAAGTGACGGTAATGATTTTATCGGTATATTGTTTGGCTTAGGTGCGGCATTGTTCTATGCCATTGTTATCCTGCTTAATAAATTCATTAAAAACGTTGAAGGAATTCCCAGAACCTTTTTGCAGTTCCTTTCTGCTATTATTGTCTTGATTCCCTATGTTATAATGACAAGTGGAGTGACATTAGGGAAACTGAAGCTTACAGGCTGGGCAAATCTTTTGATTGTAAGTTTTATTCATACAGGCATAACATACTGTATGTACTTTTCTTCGCTGAAAGAGTTGCCTGGACAAACAGCCGCCATTCTCAGTTATGCCGATCCATTGGTTGCGGTATTGATTTCTGTGGCTATCTTAGGTGAAACAATGACAATATGGCAGGTTATAGGCGGAATTTTAATTTTGGGATTTACTCTTTGGAATGAAATATCACCTAAAGCCAGGAGTTAGGTGGTATTCCTGCTTTCTGCTGACCAAATTGCTGACATATAAGGTTTCAACTAAGTTTATCAGAACTTATTGAAACAAATCGACGCTGTTATTCTGGATACAGGATATACGCTGACAGAAAAGGATGTTTAGCCTGAAATTCCCCATATGTGGATGAAATTGTTTATCATTTCGTTTGTAACTTTAATTCAAAAACCGATTGTCTGAAAATACTGGAAAGATTGAAAAAGGTCTGCATGAAGGCGGCCACATTCATCAGTAAAATATAATTGGCTCATGTATGAAATCAGATATAATAAAATATACGAAATCGGATAAATGAGGGGGAGAGCATTTGGACTATTTAAAAACGGGGAAATGTACCTAAGAAGAAATCGCATATTTGAAACAGGGGGAAAGGAAGAAATACCATTCTCGGCCTGACAGAAAAAGAAAATTTCATTAGAAAAAACAATGATTCTCCATAAGATAGAAAATAAAATCTGGAATGAATGGACTGCTGAGGAAGAGCAGCAATATTTGACCTTTATGAAAAATATTGTGACGGATTAGAAGATTATCTGAAAGCCATGCTATAAAACAGAAATCAAAGCCTTTTGAAGGGAGGTGGCTTGATGTCGGCAGCAGTAAAATAAGGGGATTATTGGGGCTTGCGGCCTATCTTCTGATGACCTTATTCAGTCTGCTGGCTGGAATTGCGGCTGACCGTTATAACCGAAAAATGATCTTTGTCTTTTCGGATATGGCAATGGGGGTGGTTGCTGCTTCTTAATTCCGGCTCATTTTTACTGGGGGCGGTAATCGGCGCGTCCCTGTATGCGATTTTTCCAATGTCAATCGTTTTAATGAGTGATGTGGTGGAAGTAATTTTAGCAAGCATTGCGTTGGCAGTCGTTAAAATCCCGTATCTTGAAAAAGCAGAGCGGGAAGAGCCGCATTTTATAACAGAAATAAAAGAGGGAAAAGTACAGGGGTTATTGCTTGGCCTTATATTCTGCGCCCCAATTCCACAGGGCATCCAGTACCGGTTTCAAACTGTATCCCAGCTCCGTCAATGTATATTCCACGCGGGGAGGTACTTCTGCATAGACCTTTCGGTTTACCAGTCCGGCTGCTTCCATGTCCCGAAGCTGAGCAGTCAGGACTTTTTGAGAAACATGACCAATGGATTTTTTTAATTCTCCAAAACGCTTAGTTCCGGGCATCAGGTCTCGCAGGATCAGAACTTTCCATTTGTCACCGATCAGCATGAGCGTCGTTTCCACCGGGCAGGCGGGTAAATTTTTTATCAGTGCAGTTTCCGGCGTTTTGCTATTTTCCATATGTTATCCTCCGATAGTTTCCTTTTGGTAACTACAGCACAATATTGTGCTTACTTCACAAAGTGGCTTTCCGGCGCTATTATAATGCCAGAGAAAGGAAAAAGCAACCTTTCCAAAACAAAAATACGTTCTGGAGGTAATTATCATGAAAAAAGTTGTTGAATTTTTGCAGGAAAACCCGATACAGTATCTCGCCACTGTTGGCCGTGACGGAAACGCAAAATGCCGTCCCTTTATGTTCTGCTTTGAGCAGGAGGGCAAGCTCTGGTTCTGCACGAATAGCACCAAGGATGTTTACCAGGATATGCAGGTGAATCCCTATGTGGAGGTGTCTGTTTCCAGCCCGAGCTATGCCTGGATCCGTCTGCACGGCAAGGCGGTATTTGAGAACAATATGGCAGTTAAGGAAGGCTGCATGAAGAATCCGATTGTCAAGGGTCAGTATCAGACTGCGGACAATCCTATCTTTGAGGTATTTTATCTGGAAGATCCTCACGGTGTGATCGCTGATTTTTCCGGCAATCCTCCTTATGAATTCTAAGAAGAGCATCTAAGAAAAAGCATCGGTGCAGGAGGGGCCAAAATGGAAAAAATGAATTATTTGGATTATCTTGTCCGGGAAATACATACCACAGTTGTGGCAACAGTGGATGATGCCGGGCGGCCGGTTACGGCTGCTATTGATATGATGTATGCCGATGAAGGCGGGATTTATTTTTTGACTGCCAGAGGAAAGAGCTTCTATGATCGTCTGATGAAACAGGGAGTCCTTGCGCTCACCGGCATGAAGGGAGCGGACACCATGCACTGTGCTGCGCTTTCCATTCAGGGCAGGGTCCGGGAGCTGGGCAATAAGCTTCTGCCCCGACTCTTTGAGAAGAATCCATATATGAATGAGATCTATCCGGATGAAGCATCCAGAAGCGCCCTGACCGTCTTTGTCATCTATGAAGGCAGCGGAGAGTGGTTTGACTTATCTCGAAAGCCCATTGAGCGCCATAGTTTTACCTTCGGCGGTGCAGCGCAAGTGAGGAAAGGGTATTGGATCACAGATGCCTGCATCGGCTGTAAGCTTTGCTATTCCAAATGTCCCCAGAAGTGCATTGATATTTCTGTTAAACCGGCGGTCATTCATCAGAAAAACTGTCTGAATTGTGGCAGCTGCTATGAGATCTGTCCGGTCAGAGCGGTTGTGAAACGGAGGTAATGCCATGGATCAGGAAGAGCGAAGAAGATTTTTGATTGGAGAATTGCTGCAGGAGCATTCTTCCAGCCTGTGTCAGGAAATACCGTCAGATACGGACCGCCAGAAAGCACTGCTGCGGGGCTTGTTGAATGTCCGTCATCCGTCCGCTGTCAGCCGGAGATTTCTTGAAGTGCAGGATGACTATCTGCAGGGAGAGCTGGCATTGAAAAAAATCACCAGGCTTTCTCAGCTGTCTCCTATACAGCCGGGAATCTATCTCTGGCGCGGGGATATCACCACGCTGGAATGCGGAGCTATTGTCAATGCCGCCAACAGCGGTATGACGGGCTGCTACCAGCCCTGCCATAACTGTATTGATAACTGTATCCACACCTATGCCGGGGTGCAGCTCCGCCTGAAGTGTGCTGAGATTATAGAGCTGCAAGGCTATGAGGAGCCGGTGGGACAGGCGAAAATCACTCCTGCCTATAACCTTCCCTGTGAGTATGTAATTCACACAGTAGGTCCCACCGTGCAGGGAAAATTAACGCAGCAGCACTGCAGCCTTTTGGAATCTTGTTATCGTTCCTGCCTGGAGCTGGCAGAGAAAAACGGTGTAAAGAGTATTGCGTTCTGCTGCATTTCCACAGGTGTATTTCTGTTTCCCAATGAGAAGGCAGCCAGAATCGCTGTTCGGACGGTGCAGGAATACAAGGAAGAAACCGGAAGTAAGATTGAGGTGATATTCAATGTGTTTAAAGAACAGGACGAAAGAATATACAGAAATCTGCTGGGTGCAGACTGAACGTCTGGAACAGGCTGTGAAAAGGGCAGATACGATCCTGATCGGCGCAGGCGCTGGTTTATCCGCCTCAGCAGGACTTACTTACAGCGGACCGCGTTTTGACCGCTATTTTTCCGATTTCCATCAGAAATATGGGATTGCAGATATGTACTCTGGAGGGTTTTATCCCTATGATACCCTGGAAGAATACTGGGCATGGTGGAGCCGTCATATTTCCTGCAATCGCTATGTGAATGCGCCCCTTCCGGTTTATCAGACGCTGTTGGAGCTGGTAAAGAACAGAGATTATTTTGTGCTCACTACGAATGTGGATCACCAGTTCCAACGGGCAGGGTTTGACAAAAAGCGGCTGTTTTACACTCAGGGAGATTACGGTCTGTGGCAGTGTTCCAGAGCCTGCCATCCCAGGACTTATGATAACCAAGATGCCGTTGCGCAGATGATGGCGCAGCAGCGGGATATGAAAATCCCGTCAGAGCTGATCCCGCGGTGTAATGTATGCGGCGCACCTATGACCATAAACCTTCGGTGTGATGATACCTTTGTTCAGGATGAAGGATGGTTTTCAGCCCAAAGCCGGTATGCAGATTTTGTACGGCGGAACAGGAAAGGGAGGATCTTGTATCTGGAACTGGGGGTAGGAAACAATACACCGGCTATTATCAAGTATCCGTTTTGGAACTATACGATGGAAAATCCGAATGCAATTTATGCCTGCGTGAATTTGGGACAGGCATACGCGCCAAAGGAAATCGCAGAGCGCTCCATCTGTCTGGATGGGGACATTGGACGTATTCTGTCAGAACTGAAGCAAAAGGCGGTTTCATAAAAATATATTTTATAGTGAAAATCTGATTCGTATTTACCTATTGACATGGTAGGTTATAAGTGATATATTTACACCGACTAAAAAAGTAGGTAAATAAGAAGGAGGAATCATCATGAGTAAGATTTATACTTCTGCTGACCAGCTGATTGGAAGAACCCCTCTTTTGGAACTGACCCACATAGAGCGGGCTATGGGACTGAACGCCAGAGTGGCTGCAAAACTGGAATACCTAAATCCTGCAGGTTCTGTAAAGGATCGCATTGCAAAGGCGATGCTGGATGATGCTGAGGCGGCGGGCAGACTAAAGTCGGACTCTGTTATCATAGAGCCTACTTCCGGGAATACAGGTATTGGCCTGGCTTCAGTGGCAACGGCAAGAGGATACCGGATCATCCTGGTGATGCCGGAGACCATGTCCATGGAGCGCCGTCAGCTGATGAAAGCATACGGTGCAGAGCTGGTGCTTACGGAGGGCGCAAAGGGGATGAAAGGAGCCATTGCTAAGGCGGAAGAGCTTGCCGCATCGATTCCTCACAGTTTTATCCCAGGCCAGTTTGTGAATCCGGCCAATCCAAAGGCCCACAGAGAAACCACAGGACCGGAGATCTTTGAAGATACGGACGGTGAGATAGATATCTTTGTGGCAGGAGTCGGCACAGGAGGAACAATAACCGGTGTGGGGGAATATCTGAAGTCCAGGAAGCCGGATATCCGAATTGTGGCTGTTGAACCGACTTCTTCGCCGGTGCTCTCCAGGGGGACACCCGGAGCGCATAAGATTCAGGGAATCGGTGCCGGATTTATCCCAGAAGTGTTAAATACAGAGATTTATGATGAAGTGTTTCAGGTGTCAGATGAAGATGCTTTTGCAGCAGGCAGGCTGATGGGAAAAAACGAGGGAGTGCTGGTGGGTATTTCCTCCGGAGCAGCTGTTTTTGCCGCCATTGCTCTTGCAAAGCGTCCGGAAAATGCAGGAAAGACCATCGTTGTCCTCCTGCCGGATACGGGGGACAGATATCTTTCAACGCCATTATTTGCAGAGGAGAACTGATACCATGATGATTTCAACAAGGGGCAGATATGCGCTGCGGGTTATGATTGATCTGGCAGAGCATTCTCAGGAGGGCTATACGCCCATGAGGGTCATTGCAGAGCGTCAAAAGATATCCCTGAAATATTTGGAGCAGATCCTTCCTGTCCTGACCAGAAACGGAATGATCAGAGGCATGCAGCGAAAAGGAGGCGGCTATCAGCTGACAGCCGCTCCTGATCAGTATCGGGTGGGGGATATCCTGCGGCTGACAGAAGGGGATCTGGCTCCGGTTGCCTGCCTGGGCTGTGAGGCCCAGGTGTGTGAGCGGGCGGAAAGCTGCAGGACGCTGCCAATGTGGAAAGAATTTTATAAGATTACAAATACTTACTTTGACGGCATTACCCTGGCAGAGCTGATGAAGCAGGCAAAGCAGGAATGACCGGAACTGAAGAGAAGATGTAAAAACAGATAGAACGCATGTATAAATGCAGACAGGAAAAGGCTCTTTCTCAAAACCTGAGGGGGAGCTTTTTTATTTGACAGGAAATTTCTGTCAAATAAAAAAAGCACGCCGGCAGGATCGCACTGCGGCGGACAGGAACGATGGTGCTAAAGCGATCCAACCCAGGGGGAGAAGCCTGCGGCAGGCTTTTTTTTCGATATCGGGGTTAAAGCGGATAAATTATTTCGTGCCCTGCTTCTGTATTTCACTTGTTATCAAGGGTATTAAAAAAGAACATGTCAAACATCCGCACAAGTGGGTCTGCCTGAGCCGTTGCCGGGGGAATAAAAATCCTAAATAGTAAAAAGTTCAAAAAAGGGGAACCTTTTTCCGCTTTTGGGAATCTATATAGATAGAACATCAAAAATATGTTCCTGTACATACAGATGTTGAGAAAGGAAACGTAAGGTGAAGGAGTTAGTAAACAGGGCAAAAAGAGGGGATCCAGATGCATTTGCCAGTCTGATGCAGTCCCAGATGCAGACCATGTATAAAACTGCAAGATCTATTTTAAGCCAGGATGCCGATGCGGCAGATGCCATCTCGGATACGATCCTATCCTGCTGGGAGCATTTGGGGAGTTTACAGAACGAGGAGTATTTTCGTGCCTGGATGATGCGGATTTTGGTCAATCAGTGCTATGCGCAGATACGGAAAAATAAAAGAACAGTACCGGAAGAGGTGATCCCGGATCAGGGTTACCGGGATCCTGGATTTGAAAATATAGAATGGAAGGAAACTCTGGATTCTCTTCCGGAAAAATACAGGCTGGTCATGGTGCTGTACTATGTGGAGGGATTTTCGGTCAGACAGATCAGTCAGATCCTTGGGCTTCCGGGGGGAACGGTGAAAAGCAAGCTGGCCAGAGGGCGGAGATATCTGACAGAAGCCTTTGCGGCCGGGGAGAGGAGGTCAGAGGGATGAAAGATGAGCAGCTCATGGATATTCTGAGAAAGGAGATCGAGATACCGGATATCGTGACGGAAAAAGCCGATCAAGCCCTTGATCAGATACGCAGAGAGATGCGGGAGCAGGAGCCAATGGCATTTTCCGGGAGAAGGGCAAAAGGAGCCGGAAAAAAATACGCAGTGCTGGCGGCTGTGGCTGCGCTGGCAGCAGGGACAGTGTCCGTGTATGCAGCCTACAGCTCCTGGAGCCGGGGGATGCAGGAGGAGCTTCATGTATCAGAGGAGCAGCAAAGGAAACTGGAGGAAAATGGGATGACTTCCTTTGCAGCTTCGGCGGCTGTGGACGCAGGGGTAACCATCACGGCGCAGCAGAGTATCACTGATCATTATTACAGCTATCTGGCCTTTCAGGTGGACGGGTATCAGCTGGAAGAGGGAGAGACACCGGCCTTTGAGAATGTCACGGTTACCGTTGACGGGGAGACGGAAGTCAGCTGGGGAGGTCACTTTTATGACGGAATTGTTGACGGGGAGGAAGGAACCCTTGTTTATGGAGACGGTACTTCTCTGGATACCGATTCGGACGGTGTGCTGATTCCCCGGTATGTTGGGGAGGACGGCAGCATGGAATATCATATAGTACTGGCAAGGAGTATGGAAAGAGGATTTTTTACAGGCAAGAGGGTTCAGGTGGAATTTGAAAACCTGGGTACGGTTACCAAGGATTCGTATCAGCCGGACATCCAGGGCAGATGGCTGCTGGAGATGGAACTGGGAGGAGCAGATACATCCCGGCTCATCAATACGAAGGAGACGCTGGGGGATACGGATGCAGTGGTGACCAGCGTAGAGCTTTCACCTGTCTCCATCCGTGTTTTGTATGATTTTCCCCGGAAGCTGCTGACAGAAGAATTTGAGGATGAGGATGGAAGGCTGCAAAGTTACACCTACAGCGCAGAGCCGCCGATGGCAGTGGGAGTGAGACTGAAGGACGGCACCTGCCTGGCTCCTCTTTACGGAGGCCCCGGTACCCAGGGGTATTTGGATACCAGCAGTGAACAGTATGTGCTGGCTTATGCCTTTGCTCAGGTGATCGATCCAGATCAGGCAGCAGCAATCCTGTTTGAAAAGCTGGAGGAGGATGGGGGGACAGGTTATGAGAACCTGCAGGGGGATGAAACCACATCCCATGAGGAGCCTGATTATTATGAGATTGCTGTAAAATAAAGGATTTTATAGTGAGCTGACGGAGGACCAGGCTGGCGGGGCGGCAAGCTGCAGGATCGTTGCCCTTTGCGGCATTTGTCAAATATCCCCATAAGTGCGGCTGTCTGGTTCAGTGCCGGCAGACAAAAGGACAATCAAAACAGGGTTCTCCGGGGCTGTAGCAGAAAGAAAGGATTAGAGGAGGAGACAGATGAAGAAAGCAGGAATCGTTTGCAGTGTAGTGTGTATGTCAGTGTTAGCCTTCGTGGGAGGCTGCAGCGGCCGGAAGGAGGAACCATCCCGAACGGGAGGAGCATCCGGAGAAATTTATACGGAGGGCACTGTGAAAACCGGGGAGACGGGAGAGGAAGGAAAAACGCATCAGGATACCAGGATTCCGGAAACCTGTCAGGGAGGATCAAAGAGTGGAAAGGTAATCTTTGACTGTACGCTGGAGGTGCCGGAAACCGTTAGAGAGAACGGGATGAAAAAGCTCAGGGTGGAGGGCGTCCGCCCTTACGACAGGGAGAAGGTTTACCACTATTTTGCGGAGGGAAAGAAGGTGGCCGAAACCTTTGAGACGCCTCCAGATAAAAATCAGAATACTGGTTATTACTATAACTTTACAGACGGGGCAAGTCTTGGACTGGATACGTCCCTGTCATGGGGAAGCGAAAATTCCGCTTTTTACAGTCTGCTGGGGGCTGCCAGTTCGGAAAACCAGCATTATTTTGCGCAGGACAGCGTTTCTTTTATGAGTCAGGAGGAGTGTATGGAAAAAGTAAAAACCATACTGGAAGAAGTGGGATATCCCACAGAGGACCTTTCCTTTTCTGCCTACCCGCTAAGCGCTGCTTCTATGAATACTCTTCAGGAGGACGAAATAGAGGCGGGACTGCTGGAACCAGAGAAAAAGAAAGAGCTGACAGAGGGGGACGAGGCATATTTTGTCTATGCCTATCAGGAACAGGAAGAAATCCCGATTTTCCATGAGCTTATGAGCGTTGCCCGGCTGTTTGCCTTTGACACGCCGGATAATGGGCCGATACGGGCGATCTGCTCCCCAAGAGGACTGGAACAATTAAATATAGACTATGTCTACCAGTTTACCAATGAGCAGGAACTGGTGCAGCTTCAGCCTTTTGAGGCTATCCGGTCTGTGGTGGAAGAAAAATACGAAAATATGCTGGATGATTCCGTGTATGAGGTCACCAGGGCAAAACTATTCCGTCGGATCTATACAGATGAAAAACAAAGCTATGCAGAGGAACCGATCTGGTATTTTGAGGTTACAGACACGGGAGCTGGAACAAATGAGGTGATGCTGGTAAACGCAGAGACAGGAAAAGAAATCAGTCTGCCGTAAGGAGTTTTCTATGGGAAAAACAATGTATTTTAAAACCGATATCAGACGTCTGGTAAAAAATTATCCCATGTATCTGGCAATCCTGGGGGTGGCAGGATCTCTGCTGTTTTCCCTGGAGAACAACGCCTTTGAGCCGGGGATGGTGAATGAAAATGCTATGGATACCTGCATCATGGCCATGGAAAGTTCCGGTGTGATGATCGCCTATGCGTTCTGTGCATTCGCCTTTGCACCGGTTTTTTGTGAGGATCTGGAACAGAGATATCTGCGCTACAGCATCGGGCGGGGAAACAGAAAAAAATATGTGGTATCCAAAGCAGGGGTGATCTATCTGGCATCGGCTGCCGCCATGATCCTGGGGATGGGGCTTTTTGGCCTTTATGTGCGCTTCCGGCTGCCCTGGACTGTGGATGGTGTCTGCTATTTGGCGGAGGGGGGACTGTATGGCTCTTTGCTGGAAAAGGGATGGTATGCAGCCTATCTTTTTCTGTGCGCCCTGCAGATGGGGATGCTGGCTGGTACCTTATCGCTGCTTGCCGCTTTTGTTTCCCTGTTTGTTACAAATAAAATGATCATTCTTATCACACCGGTTCTGGCTTATCAGGTTCTTTTGGAATTTCGGGGATCCGGCTGGGCAAATGTGATGATCTTTAATCCAAGAGCCCAGCCCTTTTCTGGAGATGCAGCATATTTTTTGACGGTATGCTGCTTCAGTCTTCTTCCAGGGGCTGTACTTACCTGGGAAATATACAGACAGATAAAACACAGATTGTAGAGGAGCAGATATGAGAGTATTGCAGTATATATGGAAAAATGCAGGTTTGAAGATATTCAACAGTAAAATGGCAGCATTTCTTCTGCTGATGCTTGTGGCAGGCAGAACCTTTGTGAATCCCCTGCGCCAGTTTTCCGCTGAGGTGGATTATCCTGTCTCCTGGTGTGTGTTTCCCTTTGTTCTGTGCAGCTTTACTTATCTGATCCTGTTCTGGTTCGGCGTGATCTATGCAAATTCGGATGTTCCTTTCATGCAGCATGTGAATATGTATCATACCATCCGCATGGGACGCAGACGCTGGGTGCTGGGACAGATGGGCGGAATTTTTTTCAGATCCTTTGTTCTTGTGATGATAGCAGCAGTATTCACCATATTGCCTCTTTTGCCGGAGGTGGAGTGGAGCAATGAATGGGGGAAGCTTTTAAGAACCGCCGCCTCCACCAATGGGCTGGCCCGGTATCAGAGCAGTGTGGTTCTCTACTATGATATTTTTTCTGAATTTACGCCCTTGGAGCTGATGGCGGCAGTACTTCTGATCGGTACGCTGACCGCGGCCCTGATCGGGATGCTCATGTTCTTTTTCAGTCTGTACTGCAATAAGATTTGTGCAGCGGCAGGAGGGCTGGCCCTGGCGATCGGGTTGTTTCCAGTGCTGAATCTTCATCCGCTGCTGCGCCATAAGCTGGCCTGGTTCGTTCCCACTGTGTGGGCGGAGGTGGCCAGGATCGCAACACCGGATCATGGGTATTACTGGTTGCCGCCGCTGTGGTATATGATAAGTTTCCTGGTTTTAGGCATTGGGATTCTGGCAGCATTGATCCTGCACAAGGTGAGAGGAATCGAATTTCAATGGGAAAATGAGGATATGTAACTGAGAAGACAGGGGAACAGAAAGGATAAGAAGAGGATGGACAGAAACAAAGGGGATTACTATATAGAAGTATCTCATGTGAGCAAGCGCTTTGGAAACACGCAGGTGCTGAAAGATGTTTCCTTAAACTGTGAGAGCGGAAAAATCTACGGACTGGTAGGACACAACGGTTCCGGAAAAACAGTGCTGTTTAAGATCCTTTGCGGTTTTCTCTCCTGTGAGGAGGGGACTGTAAAAGTCAATGGGAAGGTGATGGGAAAAGAAAAGGATATGCTCACAGAAGCAGGGATCATTATTGAAGATCCGGGATTTCTGCGCACCTGGAGCGGATATCACAATCTGGAATTTCTTTATACTTTGAGAAATAAAAAAAATAAAGCGTATCTGTATGCAGTGATGGAAAAAGTAGGTTTAAATCCGGGGATGATACGGCCGGTGGAAAAGTATTCCCTGGGAATGCGCCAGAGGCTTGCCATTGCCCAGGCCATTATGGAGGATCCAGGGATCCTGATCCTGGATGAACCGATGAATGGGCTGGATAAAAAGGGGGTGGAAGAGATCCGGGCCCTTCTGCTGAAAATGAAGGAAGAGAACAAGCTGATCATTCTGGCCAGCCATAACCGGGAGGATATCCAGATCCTCTGCGATGAAGTGTATGAGATGGAGGAGGGAAGGCTTAGGAAGCTTTGCGGATGACAGGTTCAGGCGGTTCCTTTACATCAGGTTCCCCAGTGGGAGGGCAGCTTTGAGGACAAAGGGTTTACACGATCCTCTCCATCTCACCATATGTATTTTACAGGGATTGCTTTCGCTGTTTTTCTTGGATGAACTGGGACACCACTAAAATATCGCCGGCTTTTATTTCTGTTTTGCCGGAAGGGATGATGGTATCCATGCCACGCTTGATGAGGATGATGCGGGGAGTGTGGGTCTGGCCGATCTGAGAGAGGGTTTTGTTGGAATACTGCTTTTTATTTTCTACCACGATCTCATGGAGCACCAGATGTTCCCGGTCATCAAAGCTTCGGGCGGCTAAGACCAGAAGGTCTCCGGCCTCCAGCATGGTTTGACCGGTGGGAATGAGGATTTCCTCTCTGCGTATGATCATGGATACCAGCAGCTCAGATGGCAGCTGCAGCTGTTCCAGAGTTTGATTGCACCAGCTGTGTGTTTCCTTTAAGTGCAGTTTGATGAAGCTGATATCACTGTCCTCCTGATAGTCATTGAAGGTATGGCCCACGTCTGTTGTCTGGTCGATCATGGAGAGTTTTTTTGCCACCAATGGCAAAAAGGTTCCCTGGATGGAGATGGACATGATTACGATACAAAATACTAAATTGTAGAGATTGTAGGTGAGCTCTATATTGCTGAGTACCGCCTGAATGGCAAACACGATGGAGGCGGCACCGCGCAGTCCGGCCCAGGAGACCATTGCGATCTGCCGCAGTCTGGAATGAAATGGAGCCAGCAAAACCACACTTACAATCGGCCGTACTGCCAGGGTTAAAATAAGCATCAGAACAATCGCCGGGACAATGACAGCAGATAACTGGACCGGGGTAACCAGCAGTCCCAGCAGGAAAAAGATCTGCACCTGCGCTACATGAGTAAGCACATCGAAAAGTGGATCAGATATTTTTTGTGGGATAAATTTGCATTTCCGATCCAGATACCGCACAGATAGACGCTTAGATAGCCGTTTCCGTTAAAATAGGCAGGTATTGTGTAGGAGAGTACCATGACTGCCAATAAAAAGATGGTGTGGCTTTGCTGTGTGGGAAGCAGCTGCCGATGAAGCAGCTTTACCGCCAGCCATCCCATAGATATACCGCAGAGGACAGCAATGATAAGCTGTTCTGCCAGCAGCAGGGGAATGTGGACAGCTTCGCCGCTCAGCAGGGCGATTGCTGCGGTTGTAAGCATATAGCTCATAGGATCGTTGGAGCCGGACTCCAACTCCAGCAGGGAGTCTGTATGATAGTTCAGAGCCAGGTTTTTGGAGCGGAGGATATTAAAGACCGAAGCAGCGTCCGTTGAGGAGATCACAGAGCCGATGAGAAAGCTCTCCAGCCAGGGAAGGGAAAAGACAAGGTGGGCAAAAATCGCCACACCAAGGGCAGTTCCCGCTACCCCGAGGGTAGATAATAACACTGAGGGAAGCAATACCGGACGCGCTACTTTGATATTTGTCTCAAAACCGCCGTAAAACATAATGAAGATCAGACAGATGGAACAGATGGCGCTGACGGCTTCATAATCATTAAATGGGATCTTAAAAACACCATTCTCGCCAAAGATCATACCCAGACCGATAAAAATCAACAGGGAAGGAACAGGAATCCTTTCCAGAAAGCGATTCAATAAAATACAGATTAAAATAACACATCCCAAGAGAAGCAGAGATTCATTCAAAGCAGTCGCTCTCCTTTTTTGTTTTTCGATTTTATTATATTCTATAGCAGGAATAATCTCAATTTATTTTTTAATTTACAGTCACCTGTGTCACCAGGCGTATTCTGCTGCTGCACAGGACCAAAACGGTTCAAAGGGAAAATTTTCTCAGAAACTCCCATGAAAATTTGTTCGGTATAATTGTAAAATCTCCATGGTTTTGCTATAATCTATTTTATATTTTTGGCTTCAGGAGGCGCAGGGATCCTGTTCAAAGATCCGTATTCTGCAGCGTCCCGGCTCTTTTGAAAGACCAGAGTTTGCAGAAAGAGGGAATTCATATGAATATTACAGTGCGTTTTGCAAAACCAGAAGAGGCGAAGGAGCTGGCAAAGATCGAGGCGGTGTGCTTTCCGCCGGCGGAGGCAGCTTCAGAGGAGGCTATCTGTCAGCGCATGGCGGCATTTCCGGAGAATTTTCTTGTGGCGGAGAAGGACGGAGTCCTGGCAGGATTTATCAATGGAGGAACCACAGACAAGCCTTATCTGCCGGATGAATTTTATCACAATACAGGGCTGCATCTTCCGGATGGAGCCTATCAGACGGTGTTTGGTCTGAATGTGCTTCCCCAGTATCGGCGGCAGGGGATTGCCGAGCAGCTGGTAAAACGCTTTTTGCAGCTGGCCAGGGACCGGGGAAAAAAGGCAGTGATCTTAACCTGCAAGGAGCACATGGTACATTATTATCAGAAGTTCGGTTTTGTAAAATACGGGGTGTCCGATTCCTGTCACGGAGGCGCTGTCTGGTATGATATGCGGTGCGTATTTTCTGCTCCAAAGATCGGTCTTGTGCTGGAGGGAGGAGGCATGCGGGGAATATATACCGCAGGAGTTCTGGATGTGTTTATGGAGAACGGTATTGAATTTGACGGCGTGATCGGAGTGTCCGCCGGAGCGATCCATGGATGCTCTTATGTGGCCGGACAGCATGGAAGAAGCATCCGCTATTATAAAAAATACTGCAATGACAGTCGGTTTATGAGTTATGAAAGCTTGCTGCGCACCGGAAATGTGGTGGGGAAGAAGTTTTGCTATGAGGATCTTCCTCAGCGCCTGGATCCCTTTGATTATGAGGCATATAAAAAATCAAAGACAGACTTTTATGCAGTGTGCAGCAACCTGGAAACCGGTAAGCCGGAGTACTTTAAGATCAAGGATATGCGCCGGGAGATTGATGTGATGCGCGCCAGCTCCTCTCTGCCTTATGTATCCCGGATCGTTCACTACAAGGGAATGAAGCTTCTGGACGGAGGCTGCACGGACAGTATTCCGGTAAAGGCTTTTCGGAAAATGGGTTACCGGAAAAATGTGGTAGTGCTCACCAGACCTGCCGGATATCTGAAAAAACCGGAGAAGAGGGGGCTGGCAAGAGTGTTTTACCACAGATATCCCCTGTTCTGTAAGGCTGTGGAGAACCGTTATAGAGATTATAATCACACTCTGGCGCAGATCCGTCAGCTGGAACGCAGAGGCAGCGTTTTTGTGATCCGTCCCAGCGTAGATCTGAAGATGGGAAGAATGGAGCACGATCCGCAAGAGATCCAGAGAGTGTATGAGATTGGCCGAAGAGACGCGGAAAGGTGTATGAAACGGCTGGAACAGTGGCTTTTGAACAGCAGAAGATAGGCGCTTTTTGCGGATAGCAGGAGGAAAGGAATGTACCGGATTTTAGTTGTGGAGGATGATGCGGGAATCGGTGAGGCCATCTGCCGCCAGGCCGCCATGTGGGAACTGGAGGCGAGACGGGTGGAGGATTTTGGAAATGTTCTGGGAGAATTTGCCCGGTATGCGCCCCATCTGGTGCTGATGGATATTTCTCTTCCTTATTTTAATGGGTATTACTGGTGTCAGGAGATCCGCAGGGTCTCCACAGTGCCCATCCTGTTTATTTCTTCCGCTTCCGACAATATGAATATTGTGATGGCCATGAATATGGGGGCAGATGATTTTATTGCCAAACCCTTCGATCAGAGTGTGCTTATTGCCAAGATTCAGGCGATGCTGCGGCGCACTTACAATTTTTCAGCTCAAGTCTCTGTGCTGGAGCATCGGGGCGCCATGCTGAATATGGGAGATAATTCCCTGGTGTATCAGGGAGAGAAGGTGTCTCTCACCAAGAATGAATACCGGATCCTGCGGTGTCTGATGGAGAACAAGGGCAGAGTGGTGAGCCGGGAACGGCTGATAGAACGGCTGTGGGAGACGGACAGTTTTGTGGATGAAAATACGCTCACGGTCAATGTAAATCGTTTGAGAAAAAAATTGGAGGCAGCGGGACTGCACAATTTCATAGAGACAAAATTTGGAGTGGGATACTGTATTGTCTGAAGCGGGATCCGGTATTTGCCGTGGATGGTAGAATACCGCAGATCTGCAGGATGTTTTAGAGGATCCAAAGCGGGGATACCGTTTCAGAGACAGGAAGCAGCAGTTCAGAAAGAATGTGAGGGGCAGGAAGTATGGATAAAAACCTGTCCCTCTGTTATTATTTTAGCGGAAAGGAGCGAGACGATGGAATTCTTTCGGTCTTATCTTTGGCAGCGAAGAAAAGGGATTTTCACTTTTTTTCTGTTTTGCCTGATCTTTTTGGTCATATTTCTTTTATATCATTTGCCCATGGGAGCAGTGGTGTATCCGGCCCTGATTTGCACCTGCATTGGGGGTATTCTTTTGGTACGGGATTTTCTGAAAGAAAAAGTCCGCATCCGTCGGCTTCGACGGCTGCTGGATGCGGATGAGCTGCAGAATCCGGATATGGTGGAGGAATATTATCCGGAGCCGGAGACAGGAGAAGAAGTGCTGTATCAGGAGATTATCCGAATGCTCCTGGAAAAGCGGCGGCAGAGAGAGGATGAGATGAACAGCCAGTTTGGGGATATGATGGATTATTATACGGTCTGGGTGCATCAGATTAAAACCCCCATTGCGTCCATGAGACTGAAGATGCAAAATGAGGATACTGGCTTTTCCAGGGAGCTTTCCGAGGATCTGTTCCGGATCGAGCAGTATGTGGAGATGGTGCTGTGCTATCTGAGACTGGATTCGGACAGTACTGATTATGTGTTTAAGGAGTATGACCTGGACAGCATTGTGAAGCAGGGGGTGAAAAAATTTGCAGGCCAGTTTATCCGGAAAAAGATCCGGCTGGAATACGAGCCCCTGGAGACAAAGGTGCTGACAGATGAGAAGTGGCTGTTATTTGTGCTGGAGCAGGTACTGTCCAATGCACTCAAATATACCCGGGAAGGGGAGATCGCCATTACCCTGAAACCCGGGAAGGTGCTGTGTATCCGTGACACAGGCATAGGCATTGCACCAGAGGACCTCCCCAGGATCTTTGAAAAGGGCTATACAGGCTATAATGGGCGCAGTGATAAAAAAGCCAGCGGCCTGGGCTTGTATCTTTGCCGCAGAATCTGTCAGAAGCTGGGGCATGAGATTCAGGCGGAGTCTGTGCTGAATAAGGGAACCACAATCCAAATCTGTCTGAATAAAGAGGAGCTGGAGGTAGAGTGAGCGGGGCGGCTGGTGTACGGAACATGGAATTTCTTACAAAACTGTAAGGAACGGTGGAGAAAATGTAAGAGGAATCGATAGAGCTTTCTTATTCCGTCTGTTAAAATTTCAGTGTAAGTTAAGAAAACAGAAGCGTTTCAGGATGCTGCTTGAAAATCAGACAGGAGGAACTTTATATGAGCATCTTAGAGGTGAAGGGAGTCCGGAAGGTCTATACCACCAGATTTGGAGGCAACAAAGTAGAGGCTTTGCGGAATGTGATATTTAGTGTAGAGCAGGGAGAGTATGTGGCCGTGATGGGAGAGAGCGGTTCCGGAAAGACCACACTTTTAAATATACTGGCAGCTTTGGATAAGCCCACCGGAGGCAGTGTGATCCTCCAGGGCAATGAGCTTTCAAAGATCAAGGAGTCCCAGATCGCAGCCTTCCGCCGGGATAATCTGGGGTTTGTGTTCCAGGAATTTAATCTTTTAGATACGTTTACCCTGGAAGATAACATTTATCTGCCGCTGGTGCTGGCGGGGAAAAAATATGAGGAGATGCATGGGAGACTGGAGCCCATTGCCAAACAGCTGGGGATTTCACAGCTGCTGAAAAAGTATCCCTATGAGGTATCCGGAGGGCAGAAGCAGAGAGCGGCTGTGGCCAGGGCTCTGATCACAGATCCCAAGCTGGTGCTGGCAGATGAGCCTACCGGCGCTTTGGATTCCAAGGCCACGGACGAGCTTTTGCGGCTGTTTGGGGAGATCAACCTGTTAGGGCAGACCATATTGATGGTTACTCATTCCGTGAAAGCAGCCAGCCATGCCAATCGGGTGCTGTTTATCAAGGACGGAGAGGTGTATCACCAGATCTATCGGGGAAATTCCAGTAATGAGGAGCTGTATCAGAAGATCTCCTACACCCTCACCATGCTGACGACAGGCGGTGATCAGTTATGAAGCACTTGTTTTATCCTAAAATTGCCTGGATGGGCATGAAAAATAACCGGAAGCTTTATATCCCCTATGTGCTTACCTGCGTGGGGATGATCATGATGTTTTATATCCTGGCGTTTCTTACCGCCAGCGATGTGCTTGCCACTATGGCCGGAGGGGATTTTGTCCAGAATATGCTGGGATTGGGCCGGGGCATCTGCCTTTTGTTTGCACTGATCTTTCTTTTTTATACCAATTCCTTTCTGATCCGGAGAAGAAAAAAGGAGTTTGGACTTTACAATATCCTGGGTATGGGAAAATGGAACCTGGCCCGGGTGATGCTGTGGGAATGCCTTATCATCTCAGGTTTTTCCTTTGTTCTGGGGCTTGGAAGCGGGATTTTGTTCTCCAAGCTGGCAGAGCTGGCTATGGTGAATATCTTAAAGAATGAGACCAGTTTTTCTTTGAGTCTGAATCCGGAGAGCGTACTGATGACGCTGAAAAGCTTTGGAGTGGTTTTCCTGCTGATCTTTCTCAATGTGCTGCGTCAGATCCGCAGCTCCAATCCCATAGAGCTGCTTCACAGTGAAAACGCAGGAGAGAAGCCGCCAAAGGCCAACTGGTTTCTTGCATTGATTGGAGCACTCTGTCTTGGATTTGCCTATTTTCTGGCGGTGATGATCGAAGATCCGGTGGCCTCGCTGCTTTGGTTTTTTTTCGCAGTGGCATTAGTGATTGTAGCCACCTATTTGCTGTTTATGGCAGGCTCCGTGACATTCTGCAGATTCTTGCAGAGGCGAAAAGGGTATTACTATAAAACAAACCATTTTGTGTCTGTCTCTTCCATGGTGTACCGGATGAAGCGTAACGGCGCAGGCCTGGCTTCTATCTGTATTTTGAGCACCATGGTTCTGGTAATGATCTCCGCCACAGCCAGTCTTTATGTGGGCATGGAGGATTCCATCCGAAACCGGTATCCCAGGCACATCAATGTGTCGGTGAATGCTGATGATCCGGATGCACTGGAGCAGTCTGGCGTATTTGCATTGCAGGAACGGGCCGGGGAGCTGGCAGCCCGGCAGGGAATGACCATGGATCAGGAGACGATGCTGAATTATCGGTCTATTGCTTTTGGAGGATATGTGGATGGGGAAGTCCTTCGCACAAAGGATCCCAATGCAGACAAACCGGGGATTTCTTTGTATTATGCGGATCTGTGGCAGATCTTCTTTGTTCCCATAGAGGATTACAACCGGATGATGGGGCAGCAGGAGACCCTGGAGCCTGGAGAGGCTTTGATCTACAGTACCAAGGGAACCAAGCTGGAGGTAAAGGAGCTGTCTTTGGAGGAGGAGCTGACCTGGAAGATCATAGACCAGGCAGAGAGCTTTGTTTCCAACGGGGAAGATGTCATGAGCATTGTGCCTTCGCTGTTTGTATTTGTAGACAATTTTGAGGAGACGGCCGAAAAGGCATGGAAGCTTACCAATGATTCCGGCAATCAGGCAGTAACCTACAAATGGGAGTATGACTTTGATCTGGACGGAAAGGATGAGGCGCAGATCGCATTCCAGAAAAGCCTTGGGGAAACAGCGGATCAGATGAACCTTTCGCAGCAGGGAATCCGTTTTTCCTGTGCCGGTTCTGCGGAAAATCGGAGTTATTTTTACGGAATGTACGGAGGCCTGTTCTTCCTTGGAATTTTGCTGGGTATTGTCTTTGTGTTTGCCGCTGTGCTGATTATGTATTACAAGCAGATTTCCGAAGGATATGAAGATCAGTCCCGGTTTGAAATCATGCAGAAGGTGGGAATGACCGGAAGGGATATTAAAAAGAGCATTAATTCTCAGGTGCTCACCGTATTTTTCCTTCCCCTTCTGGCAGCAGGGGTGCATCTTGGATTTGCTTTTCCCTTTGTATGGAGAATCCTGCTGATGTTCGGCCTGAATGATCAGAAACTGCTGATTTTTGTAACGATTTGCTGTTATCTGATCTTTGCCCTGTTTTATACGCTGGTGTACCGCATCACTTCAGGATCCTATTATTCCATTGTGAGCGGTAAGAAAGGAAGGTAATATGAACTGGATCGCAAAGGCTGCGTCTGTGGCCGGCACGGCGCTGATCGGTGTGCTGGCGCTGGGGGTGGGAGTGCTGATGCTTTTGATCACAGGGGTAAAATCCCTGGTGGATACTATCCAGCGCCGTTTTGGAAGAAATTATTAGGAAGTCTTAAGAATTCCGAAAGATGCTTGACGGGAGAAGAACCCTTGGATATACTGGCCCTGTGAATAGGCAGTTGTAAGGGGGAATGAAAATGGGATGTCTTGGAAATTTACTTTGGTTTATTTTTGGAGGATTATTTTCCGGCCTGAGCTGGTGCCTGGCCGGATGCCTCTGGTGCATCACCATTGTGGGGATACCAGTGGGGATGCAGTGCTTTAAATTTGCTTCTTTAAGCTTCTTTCCCTTTGGAAAGGAAGTGGAGTACGGAGGCGGGGTGGGTTCTCTGCTGCTGAATGTGGTCTGGCTGATCGTATCCGGTCTGCTTCTGGCTCTGCAGCACCTGTTCTGGGGGCTCCTCCTTTGTATCACTGCGATCGGGATACCCTTTGGTCTCCAGCATTTTAAGCTGGCAAAGCTGGCGCTGATGCCCTTTGGAGCAGAGGTGCAGGGATAGGGTTTTCCAGACCGGAAATAAAAAGAAATAGAAATGAAAAAATCAAGGGGATGCTGTAAAAAATCTCCGGCTGTACCTTCGGGTGATCTTCTCTGAGAACTGCCCTGTTTTCCGGGAACAACACACCGAAAATCCGCCGGGATCTGTATTTTGCAGCATCCTCTTGTGCTATGAAATAAACGATCCTGCGGAGCATTTGTATGCAACACTCTCATAGAAGTCCGCTGGCAGACTTTTCTGATTTTGGAAGAGACCATTCCCCAGGCAGAAGCGTCTAATCTATGTAACCAGATACGAAGAGGGTTCAGATCTGAAGCAAAAGAAAGAGTGACAAGATGGAGAAAGAAAAACTAGGGGAATTGATCCTGGATACCCAGGAAGGAATGTACCGGATGGCAAAGACGCTGTTAAGGTCAGATGCGGACTGCTTTGACGCCATTCAGGAAGCCATTCTGAAAGCATTCTCAAAAATACATACCCTGCGCCGGGATGAGTTTGCCAAAACCTGGCTGATGCGGATATTAATGAATGAGTGTTATACCATTCTGCGGAGAAACCAGAAGCTGGTCTCCGTGGAGGATTATCCTCAGAGGGAAGGGGGATTTGAGGAACACCGGTACACAGAGCTTTACGAGGCATTGATGGAGCTGCCAAGAGAGATGAGAGTCTGCGTTACCCTGTATTATCTGGAAGGCTACAGTGTAAAAGAGGTGGCTTCTTTGCTGGAGGTGACGGAGAGTGCAGTGAAGAACCGGCTCTCCAGGGCCAGAATGCGGCTGCGCAGGATACTGGAGGGAGAGCAGGATTTTTCCGGCGCCGGTAAAACGGCAGGAAGAAGCTGCAGCAAAGACGGAACAGCCAGGGCGGCGGGAAGCGCCCGGATCAAAGGATAGACAGATGGAATGAGGTGACAGGGTATGGATGAGAAATGGAAGGAAGATTTTCCAAAGATGCCGGATGAGATCCGGAATATGATAGCAGAAGAAGTGGAGCGCCAGACGAGAAAGCCGGGCAGAACCTCTGGAAAAGCCAGGAGAAAAAAGGGACGTATGGCAGCGGCCATCCTGGTGGCGGCAGCCGTGACGGGCACAACGGTTCTGGCAGCCAGCCAGCTTTACCGGATTTACAGTGAGAAAGAAGGCAAATTCGGGGTAAGGCTGGGGGTGCAGATGGGACAGGAGGCGCCTGCACATTCGGATACTGGAGAGAAGCTGTCTGAAACGGTTCAGGCAGAGACGGCAGCGGAAGGGAAAAGAACGGATCCCGGGAACCGGATCGTTCTGGAAACAGCAGCAGCCGGGGAGGAAGAGAGCGTGGCTCTTTCTGTGCCGTCGGCGCAGCAGCTGGAAGAGGGGATGCCGGATTTTACACTTTCGGCAGGCTATGTGCCGGAGGGATTGGTGGAGACAGATCCGGGCCATTATGTGTGGCAGGATTTCTATGACCATCCGGACACCGCAGTCTATCGCGGAGGAATCAGCAGCGTGGTGATGGGAGTGGAAAGAGAGGATGAGGGCAAGGAACTGCTTCTTCGGAACGTGGTATTTAGCGAGGAGATCGAGCTTGCCGGACGTCAGGGCATATATCTGGAATTTGGCGATCTTGACCGGGGGAAGGCTGCATTTTCCAAACGGATTTATCTGTATGTCCCGGAATATGGAGCTATGATCCTGCTGCATATAGGAGAAGATATTTCAAAAGAAGACGCTCTTAAGTTCGGGGAAGCTCTGGAACTGATTCCCACCGGCAGCTATACGCCCTGGGAAAAGCTAAGAACCTGGGGAGATGAGATCGCCCAGGAGGAAGGGACGGAAATCGACTGGACTTTGGATGAACAGACGGAGATCGGAAAAGAAGGGCTTCCGGTTTATCAGGTGGGAGAAAGTCTCTCTCCCATTCTTTCCGCAGAGCTGGAGGAAGGCGGGGAGATGACCGAGACACAGGATATCTCCATGAAAGTGACGCAGGTACAGACGGCAGAGGATCTGAGCCTTTTGGAAGCTTCTTCCAATGTCGATGAGCGGTGGAGGCAGGCATTGGATGAAAATGGGAAGCTGCTGCCGGGGGAACTGGTTTATGTAAAAACGGGAGATGGGGTCAACACGGCGAATCAGGTGGTGAAGCGAAAAGAGACGCCTCTTAAGCTGGTATATCTTACCCTGGAGTTTACCAACAACGGAGAAAACACCTGGAAGAATATCCTGTTCAACGGATGTCTTACCCTGCTGGAAGAAAACGGGGATTCTTATCAGATCTATGATCAGGCGGAAGCAGAGCCGGGAGAGTGGGATCTGGTATACAGTGAGGGACTGGGAGATCTCTTAAGCGGTGAGATGCGCTATTTTGATCCCCAGGGAGGCATTGGAACCAATGGAAGAAATTATATTTCCAGTCTGGGGCCAGGGGAAAGGGCAACGGTACATATGGCCTGGATCCTCAAGGAGGAAGATCTGGACAAGATGTATTTCAGCAATGGGGGACATGGGGAAGTGATCACGGAAAAGATGCAGCGGGATGGCTGCGTGGATATCCGGCAGGAAAGAAATGGTGTTGACAAATCGGAAAAACAATAGCATAATAGTTCCATAAAACCTGCAGAGGCGTGGAGCTTTTCAAGAGAGATCTTTTTTTCGGCCACACAATTACAGCTTGTGATTGTGTGGCTTTTGCATTGCAGAAAAGGAGAGAAAGAAAACGTATGATATTGGATGATATCAGGGTGAATGGTGGGTATCCATGCTTCCCCCTCTGTTCAGGCATAGCGTTTAAAATGAAGATGAAGGAGTGTATTTATGGATCAAACATTTATGAAGGAACGGAAGATACTTCCGCTGGTGCTGTCCATGTCCCTGCCTATGGTACTGTCCATGGCAGTGAATTCCCTTTACAACATTGTGGACAGTTATTTTGTGGCAAGCGTCAGTGAAAAAGCCATGACCGCCCTGGCGCTGGTATATCCGGTGCAGAATCTGATCACAGCCATCGGTGTGGGTTTTGCCATTGGTATGAATGCCATCATTGCTTTTTATCTGGGGGCGGAAGACCAGAAGAATGCCGATCAGACAGCTACCCAGGGGATGATCCTCAGCTTTTTTCACGGCCTGATTTTAACGGCAGTCTGTATTGCGGGCATGCCCTGGTTCTTAGGCATGTTTTCCAAAGATCCGGAAGTGATCGGGATGGCGCTGGCTTATTCCAACCGGGCGTTCCTTTTTTCCGTAGTGATCACTACCGGTGTTGCTTTTGAGAAGATGTTCCAGGCAGTGGGGAGGATGAAGGTATCCATGCTTTGCATGATGGCGGGCTGCCTGTCTAATATTGTGCTGGATCCGCTGATGATCTTTGGGATCGGACCCTTTCCGGCTATGGGGATCGCAGGAGCTGCCTATGCCACAGGAATCGGACAGACGGTGTCTCTGGCAGCGTATCTGATCTGTTACCTGGTGCGGCCTACGCAGGCAAGACTTGGAAGGGCTTATATAAGACCTAATAAGAATGTGATCACAAAAGTGTATTCTGTGGGGATACCGGCAGCCTTAAATATTGCTCTGCCCTCCATGCTGATCTCCGCCTTGAATGGAATACTGGCCGGATTTTCAGAAACATACGTACTGGTGCTGGGCGTTTATTACAAGCTTCAGACCTTTATCTATCTCACAGGAAATGGGATCATCCAGGGGATACGTCCTCTGATGGGATACAATTACGGTGCAGGAGAGTACGGCAGGGTGAAGAAGATATTCGGTACTGCCCTGGAACTGTCTGTGCTGGTGATGGCAGCGGGAACCCTGCTGTCCTGGCTGATACCGGAACAGCTCATGGGCTTGTTTACTTCCAGTGAGGAAACCATTCAGATTGGAGTGACTGCGCTGAAGCTGATCAGCCTGGGATTTGTGGTGTCTGCAGTGTCTGTCACCTGTTCCGGAGCGCTGGAGGGGCTTGGCATGGGAAAAGAATCCCTGTGCATTGCTTTGATGCGGTATGCTGTGGTGATCATCCCGGCAGCCTGGATCTTCAGCCGCTTCCTGGGAGCCAACGGCGTATGGCTGGCGTTTGGGTTTGCGGAAGCTGTGACAGCCGTGGCAGCCTATTCTATATATAAGAAGCGGGTGCATCTGAAGGGATAAAAAATCCCCCATCCTGGTTTACCAGATGATGGGGGAGCGGGTATATTCACTTTTGATGGGAATCCCCTGTTTATGACTTGCGGGAAGCTGATAGAGATGAGAGGCATACACATCCCGCTCAAAGTGATGTCTGGCTGCAGCAGAAAGCTGCTGTTTGGCATCCGCAGGTTTTGTTATCAAAGGAAGTGAGCCGTTTTTCTGTATCTGACGGAGCAGAGGAGCGGCTTCTTTTTTAAATCCCAGAAGGCGGGCATAGGGGGCGAAGGGTTCTCCCCGCCCTTCTTCGGCGTCCTGGGTGGTAATACCAAGAAGGATATGGAGAAGCCCCCGGCGTACCCGGGCTTGAGTAAGCTGCTTGGTGCAAAGAAGCAGGGCAAAATCCTTTGCGCCGGCATACCGGGGCAGCAGCTTCAGAATGCGGGAAGAAAGCTCCGGTCCCACATCCAGGTAAGAGGTGAAATCCGTTTCTGAAAGAAGGCGGTAGTGGAGGACGGCGGAAAAATCCTCCATGGACACCAGGTCTTTCCTGGAAAGATAGTCCTTTAAAACCGTCAGACTTTCAGGGGGAATATGGGCAGATAAGGAGCAGGTATCTGTCGGGGGGACGAGGCCTGCTTCGGATGCTCCTTTTTCCTTTTTTTCTAAAATGCTCCGAAGGGCGCTGGCAGAGCAGAAGTCATCCTCCACAGAGAGGGAGTGATAGCCGGAACCTTTTCTCTGGAGAGGGAGCGGCTGTATGGGGCTGCCCAGTTTCTGAAGAGCCTTTGTATATTCCAGCCCAAGAATATTGTTGGGGGAGGTGAGGAGAGAGAGGAGGTTCTGGGGAGTGCCGTTTTTTTCCGCCTGACCCGGAATGGAGGGACAAACTTCTTTTTGCTGTTTTTCGGAAAAGTGTTCGGGGCAGGAGGCAAAGTGGGCTTTGAGGGCTGACTCCCGGGCTTTTGGAAAAGTAGCGCCTGATTTTAATCCGGCCCTAAGCTCCTGCTGATAGAGAGCCGGTTCTCTCCGGAAAAAATCAGCCAGTGTCTGAAAAGCGGAAAGATCCGGAGTTTCGCAGCCGAAACACAGGTGAGAGATGCAGCCTAGGCTGTTTAAAATGGAGACAGCGCCTTCTGCAAAGTATTCGGCACTGGCGCAGGCAAAGCGCACCGGAAGCTCCAGCACCACATCAGCGCCTCCTGCCAAAGCCATGGCGGTGCGGCAGTATTTGTCTGCGATGGCAGGTTCTCCCCGCTGGACAAAGTCCGGGCTCATAACAGCCAGAACGAAATCGGCGCCGGACAGTTCCCGGGCTTTTTTTATGTGATAGGCATGACCCTTGTGAAAAGGATGGTATTCTGCAATGATTCCTACTGCTTTCATGGTTCCTCCTGCTGTGTTTCTGTCTTTTTTTCTTTCCATTTTAGCAGACCGCCTGTTTGCCTGCAACCGGAATGTATTTTTACGGGTTCATGCCAATTTTTGTCTTGTAACGCCAGGGAAAATGGTCTATAATTGAAATAACGCAAAAAAACACGAAAGGAGTCAAGAATCATGGGATTTATTGACATTATCAAAGCAAAAGCAAAAGCTGATAAAAAGACAATCGTTTTGCCGGAGAGCGAGGACAGAAGAACCTATGAGGCTGCTGCCCAGATTTTAAAAGAAGGACTGGCAGATATTATCATCGTAGGTACAGAAGATGCAGTGAAGAAGGGCGGAGAGGGCCTGGATCTTGCTGGCGTCAAGGTGGTAGATCCTGCTACTTCTGACAGAACTGCAGCTTACATTGACAAGCTGGTGGAGTTAAGACAGAAAAAAGGCATGACTCCGGAACAGGCAAAGGAGATCCTGCTGAATCAGTATCTGTACTACGGCGTAATGATGGTGAAGATGGGAGATGCAGACGGCATGGTATCCGGCGCCTGCCATTCTACCGCAGACACCTTAAGACCCTGCCTGCAGATCTTAAAGACCAAACCGGGAACCAAACTGGTATCCGCATTTTTCCTGATGGAGGTTCCCAACTGCGAATTTGGAGAGAACGGAACCTTCGTATTTGCTGACTGCGGACTGAACCAGAATCCTACTTCCGAAGAGCTGGCAGCCATTGCAGCTTCCTCCGCAGAGTCCTTCAAGGCTCTGGTAGGAGCAGAACCCAAGGTGGCATTCCTTTCTCATTCCACCATGGGCAGCGCAAAGCATGCGGACATTGATAAGGTAACAGCAGCTGTGAAGATCGCAAAGGAAGAGAATCCGGATATGCTCATTGACGGTGAGATGCAGCTGGATGCAGCCATCGTTCCTTCTGTTGGTGCTTCCAAGGCTCCGGGCAGCAAGGTAGCCGGCCATGCCAATGTACTGGTATTCCCGGATCTGGATGCAGGAAACATTGGTTATAAGCTGGTGCAGAGACTGGCAAAGGCAGAAGCATACGGCCCGGTTACCCAGGGTATCGCAGCTCCGGTCAACGATCTGTCCAGAGGATGCTCCGCTGAGGATATCGTAGGTGTGGTTGCCATCACAGCCGTACAGTGCCAGGGCAAATAGTCCCCGTACATGACAGAAACCAATCCCCGGAAGCAAGCGGATGGGGAATCAAACTGGCAGTGCAGCAAGCTGCGGGGGGATCGGAACCTCTCAGCATTCGTCAGACGGCCGTACAGGTGCGGCTGCCTGACTCCTTGCCTGCAAAAATAAAAGCCTGGATGAATAAAGTAAGAAGTAACTGATATTTAGGAGGAAAATGAAATGAATGTATTAGTAATCAACTGCGGAAGCTCTTCACTGAAGTTCCAGCTGATTAACTCTGATACCGAGGCAGTGGCTGCAAAGGGGCTTTGTGAGCGTATCGGTATTGACGGAAGACTGGTTTACCAGCCTGCAGGCGGCGAGAAGGAAATCACAGAAGCTGCTATGCCCACCCACACAGAAGCGATCCGTATGGTGCTGGATGCACTGGTAAATCCTGCTACCGGAGTATTAAAGAGTCTGGATGAAGTGGAAGCGATCGGCCACCGGGTACTCCACGGCGGTTCCAAGATCACGGAATCCCGGGTGATCGATGAGGAAGTGATCTCCGTAATTGATGAGTGCTGCGACCTTGGACCTCTGCACAATCCGGCGAACCTCATGGGAATCCGTGCCTGCATGGAACTGATGCCAGGCAAGCCCAATGTAGCAGTGTTTGATACTGCATTCCATCAGACCATGCCTGCAAAGGCTTATCGCTATGCGATCTCAACCAAATACTACGAAAAGTACGCAGTTCGGAAATACGGCTTCCACGGAACCTCCCACAGCTTTGTGTCCGGAGAGACCATCAAATACCTGGGACTGGACAAAGACAATTCCAAGGTGATCGTATGCCATCTGGGCAACGGTTCTTCCATCAGTGCAGTGGTAAATGGAAAATGTGTGGATACCTCCATGGGACTTACCCCGTTGGAAGGACTTCTCATGGGAACCCGTTCCGGAGATCTGGATCCCGCTGTTCTGGAGTTTGTGTGCAAGAAAGAAAATATCGACGTGTCTGAGATGCTGCGGATCCTGAATAAAGAATCCGGCGTTTATGCACTGTCCAACGGTCTTTCCAGCGACTTCCGTGATCTGGAAGATGCAGCAGATCAGGGCAATGAGGCAGCTGCTCTGGCGCTGGAGGCTTTCTCCTACCGTGTGGCAAAGTATGTAGGCTCTTATGTGGCAGCTATGAACGGCGTGGATGCCATCACTTTCACCGGCGGTATCGGTGAGAATGCAGGACTGGTTCGCGAGATGGTTCTGAGATATCTTGGATATTTGGGAATCACTATGGATGCGGAGCAGAATAAGAAGAGAGGAGAGAACTTCATTCTTTCCACACCGGATTCCAAGGTAAAGGTTGCTGTGATCCCCACCAATGAGGAGCTGGCAATCTGCCGTGAGACGGTAGCTCTGGTAAAATAATTTAGAAACAACAGTGTAAGCGACTGTTTAGTCATGTGCAAAGTCACAGAAATCGGCGTTCAAACAGATTTGAAAACGAAGATTTTTGTGTGCTTTGTATATGGCGTTCATTGTCAACAAATTGTGCTTGACAAATGGAAAGAATATGCTTATAATTATCAACGTGTGTTAGGAGGAGTGTGCATTGATGAACCTGACTGAGGTGATTTTGGAAGAAGGAAAGGTTATTGAGCGACAGGAAACGATTACGCTGGAAAGCTTTGATTTTCCTTTCGGCAGCTTTCCCATTATCCGGAAATCTCCCTTGTCCCTGGTTGTGGAGAACAAAGGGAACAAGGTGTTGGGGCTGAAGGGACATATTGATCTTACGGTGAATATTCCCTGTGCGCGTTGCCTGGAGGAAGTGGCTACATCCCTTTCTGTAGAGTTTGAAAAGGAAGCGGATATGAAGCAGTCCGAGGAGGATCGTCTTAACGCATTGGATGAAAGCGATTTTTTGAATGGATATAACCTGGATGTGGATAAGCTTGTCTATGGTGAGACACTGCTGAACTGGCCGTCACGGGTGCTTTGCAGAGAAGACTGTAAGGGACTGTGCAAGGTCTGTGGTCAGAATTTGAACCAGGGGACTTGCAACTGTGACAGCACAGATTTGGATCCAAGAATGGCTAAAATCCGTGATATCTTTAGCAATTTTAAGGAGGTGTAAACCATGTCAATCTGTCCTAAGAACAAACATTCCAAAGCAAGAAGAGACAGTAAGAGAGCAAACTGGAAAATGACTGCTCCTGCTCTGGTAAAATGCAGCAAGTGCGGCGCTTTAATGATGCCTCACAGAGTTTGCAAGGCTTGCGGAAGCTATAACAAAAAAGAGATCATCGCTGTAGGTGAATAATTACAGCACAGGATGAGGGGGTCAAACATTTTTTGTTTGCCCCTCTTTTTTGTATTGATTTTTAGAATGATGTTTAGTATAGTAATCTATAGATGTTGAGGAGGTAAGAAGATGAACGAAAAGGTCAGAGTGGCTGTGGATGCCATGGGAGGAGACAATGCTCCGGCCCAGATTGTTAAAGGCGCTGTGGATGCAGTGAATGAAAGAAAGGACGTTCATGTGATCCTGGTGGGCGTTTCGGATGTGATTGAACGGGAGCTGAAGCAGTATCAGTATCCGGCCGATCAGATTGAGATCGTTCATGCTTCGGAAGTGATCGAGACGGCAGAGTCTCCTGTGAATGCGATACGGAAAAAGAAAGATTCCTCCATTGTAGTAGGAATGAATCTGGTGCGCAGCCAGGGGGCAGATGCCTTTGTATCCGCAGGAAGCTCAGGGGCGATCCTGGTGGGTGGTCAGGTTTTGGTAGGACGTATTCGCGGAATCGAGCGTCCCCCTCTGGCACCCCTGATTCCCACTACAAAGGGAGTTACGCTGCTTCTGGACTGCGGAGCGAATGTAGATGCCAGATCATCCCATCTGGTTCAGTTTGCCAGAATGGGTTCTATCTATATGAGAGATGTGATGGGAATTCCGAAGCCGCGGGTAGGCATTCTCAACATTGGCGCTGAAGAAGAAAAAGGAAACGCACTGGTAAAGGAGACGTTTCCGCTGCTGAAAGAGTGTAAGGATATTCATTTTATCGGCAGTGTAGAGGCCAGGGATGTTCCGGAAGGTGTCTGCGACGTGCTGGTCTGTGAGGCTTTTGCAGGAAATATCGTGCTGAAGCTGTATGAGGGTGTGGCAGCCACCCTGCTGTCAGAGGTAAAACGGGGACTGATGACCAGTCTTCGCAGCAAGATCGGCGGTCTGCTGATTAAGCCGGCTTTGAAAAAAACTCTGAAGGCTTTTGATGCGACTCAGTATGGGGGTGCGCCTCTGCTGGGACTGAAGGGACTGGTGGTCAAGACTCACGGAAGTTCCAAAGCATCTGAGGTGAAGAACTCGATCATCCAATGCATCCAGTTTAAGGAGCAGAGGATCAATGAAAAAATAAAAGAGAATATAGCTGCAGAAAATGAAAAATAAGGAGAGGACAGTATGGAATTTGAAAAATTACAGCAAATTATTGCGGAGGTCTTGAATGTGGATGTGGATGAGATCACCATGGATACCACGTTCGTAGATGATCTTGGAGCGGATTCTTTGGATGTATTTCAAATTATCATGGGAATCGAGGAGGAGTTTGATATTGAGATTCCCGCAGAAGAGGCAGAAAAGATAGTTTCCGTTGGAGATGCCGTAGAGCAGATTAAGAATGTCGTTGGCTGATCGTTGTTTTTAGTTTCTGCGAAATCGTTTACAGGTTCCATTGCAGGGGAGACAGGGTTTGTTTGAGCACAGCTTTTGTCTGCGATGGAACCGATTTTTTGTACCAGGAAAAGGGAAAATCGTATGACAGAGAAAAAAATGGAGGTTTTGCAGCAGCGGATCGGATATCAGTTTAAAAATCCCCAGCTGCTGATTCAGGCCATGAGCCACAGCTCCTATGCCAATGAGCACCGGCAGGAGAAAGGTAAGGATAATGAGAGACTGGAATTTTTAGGCGATGCTGTGCTGGAGGTGGCCAGCAGCGAGTTTCTGTTTTTGGAGTATCCCAAGATGCCGGAAGGAGATATGACAAAATTTCGTGCCAGCATTGTGTGTGAACCGACTCTGGCTCTGTGCGCCAGAGAGTTTGGACTTCCTCAGTTCCTGCTGCTGGGAAGAGGGGAGGAGATGACGGGAGGAAGAAACCGCAATTCTATTGTGTCGGATGCCATGGAGGCGCTGATCGGGGCAATTTATCTGGATGGTGGTTTTGCTAGTGCAAAAGAGTTCGTGAGAAAATTTGTACTGACGGACGTGGAGCATAAAAAACTCTTTTATGATAGCAAGACGATCCTGCAGGAGATTGTGCAGCGGGACTACAAGGAGGAAGAAGTGGTCTATGAGCTTGCCGGTGAGGAAGGGCCGGATCATGCCAAACGGTTTATTGTGGATGTGAAGATCGGCGGTAAAAGCGAGGGCAGAGGGATCGGAAGCACCAAGAAGGCTGCTGAGCAGGAGGCTGCCTACCGGGCGATCATTTCATTGAAAGGGAAGAATGGATGTATTTAAAGAGCATTGAGGTGCAGGGCTTTAAGTCCTTTGCCAATAAGATTGTATTCCAGTTTCATAACGGCATTACGGGGATCGTAGGCCCGAATGGAAGCGGAAAGAGCAATGTGGCGGACGCAGTGCGCTGGGTGCTGGGAGAACAAAGAGCCAAGCAGCTTAGGGGCGGAAATATGCAGGATATCATTTTTGCGGGAACGGAAAACCGGAAGCCCTTGGGATATGCCTATGTGGCCATTACCCTAGATAATTCAGACCATCAGCTTCCCGTGTCCTACGATGAGGTGACTGTGGCCAGACGGCTGTACCGTTCCGGAGAGAGCGAATATCTTCTGAATGGGGCTCAGTGCCGGCTGAAGGATGTGAATGAGCTGTTTTACGACACCGGTATTGGAAAGGAAGGCTATTCCATCATCGGTCAGGGGCAGATTGAGAAGATCCTGAACGGAAAACCGGAGGAGCGCAGGGAACTGTTTGACGAGGCGGCCGGGATCGTAAAATACAAACGCCGGAAGCAGACGGCTCAAAAGAAGCTGGAGGATGAACAGCAGAGTCTGGTCCGGGTCAATGACATCCTGTCAGAATTAACCAGACAACTGGGGCCTCTGGAGCGCCAGGCGGAGACTGCCAAGGTTTATTTAAAGAAAAAAGAAGCGCTGAAAGATTTTGAAGTGAATATGTTTCTTCTGGAGCTTCAGACCATGAAGGAGACTCTGGAACAGGTGGAGGAAAAGATCCGCCTGTCAACGGAGGAGCTTCAGGAGACCAAAAGAGAGTATGAGAAGGCCAGAAAAGAGTATGAGACGCTGGAACTGGAGCTGGAGGAGCTGGATGCAGAGCTTGCAGGACAGCAGGAGAAGATCAGCCAGGACCGGCTTCACAAGCAGCAGCTGGAAAATCAGATCGCCATTTTAAAGGAGCAGATCAATGCAGCCAGACTCAGTGAGGAACACTTTGGCAGCCGCATGAGCGCTCTGGAGAGGGAGATTGGAGAGCGGGAGAGGGAAAAGGAGCAGGCGGAAGAGAAGCAGAGAGCCCTTTTTCTTCGTATAGAAGAAGTGCGCAGGAAAAATGTCAGCGCAGAGGAAGCGTATCGTAACATTCAGCAGGAGCTGGCTTCCTGCAATGAAAAGCTGGAGGCCGGGAAAAATCAGATGATCCAGCTGATCAATACCAGAGGCTCCATTCAGGCCAGGCAGCAGCGGTTTGATACCATGCGGGAGCAGATTGACATTCGCAGGGCTCAGTTAAACCAGCAGGTGCTGCGTCTGAAGAGCGAGGAGATCGATCAGAATCAGATCCTGGAAGGGCTTCGGGAGGATTACGATCAGGTGACAGAGGAAATCCAGTCCTTAACCCAGGCCAGCAATGAAGCCAGTGAGAAGCTGGAAAGGATTCAGCATCAGCTGACAAAAGAAAATCAGCTGGTGGAGACCCGGCAGATGGAATACCACAGAGAGGCTTCCAGACTGGAATCTTTGAGAAATATCACAGAACGGTATGACGGTTACGGCAACAGCATCCGCCGGGTAATGGAGCGCAAAGATCAGGAAAAGGGTATCCTGGGAGTTGTGGCAGATCTGATCAAGACAGACAAACAGTATGAGACAGCAGTGGAGACGGCTCTTGGGGGCTCTATACAAAATATCGTCACTGAGGATGAGGATACGGCAAAGCGGATGATCGAGTATCTGAAGCGGAATCGATTTGGCCGGGCTACCTTTCTTCCCCTTACAGCTATGAAGGGGAAGGGGGGCTTCCAACAGGAGGCGGCTTTAAGAGAAAACGGTGTGATCGGACTGGCCAGCACTCTGGTCCGGGCGGACCAAAGGTACGCTTCCCTGGTGGAAAATCTGCTGGGACGGACCATAGTTGCTCAGACCATTGACCATGCAGTGGCGCTGGCCAGAAAGTATCGGTATTCCCTTCGTATTGTAACCCTGGAGGGAGAATCTTTAAGTCCGGGAGGTTCCATGACCGGAGGCGCGTTTAAAAACAGCAGCAATCTGCTGGGACGCCGCCGGGAGATCGAGGAGCTTCAGGATCAGGTAAGAAAGAAGAAGCAGGATCTGGAGGGACTGCAAAAATCCATAGATGTCTGCCGGGTAGAGCGGAACCGGTTAAGGGATGTGATCGTAGAGCTGCGAAACCAGCTTCAGGAGAAGTATCTGGAACAAAATACGGCATCCATGAAATTAAAGGAGATGGAGAGCCGCCGCCATGAGACCCTGGATGGTTACCGTCAGATGAAAAAAGAAGGAGAAGAGATTGAGCAGCAGGTGAAGGAGATCAACACCGGAAGGGGCACCATCTCTCAGGAACTTCAGGATTCTCTGGAGCAAGAAAAGGAACTGGAAAGGCAGAACCGGAGGCTTTTGGAAGAGCTGGAGCAGATCAAGTCCAGAGAACAGGAAGCAGGACACAGTCAGGAGCAGGCGCACCTGGAGCTGGCAGCTCTGGAGCAGGAGGAGTCTTTTATGACTCAGAATCTGGAGCGTATCTGCAGTGAAGCAGAGGGCTTTGCAAAAGAAAAGGAGAATTTGACGGCAGGCATGGGAGATGCAGCAGGTCAGATCCAAAAGAAAACCATCCAGATTGCAGAGATTGAAAAGACTATTCAGGCAGCCGCAGCGGCGGAGGAAGAATCAAAAGAAGCTTTAGAGCAGTTAAATGCAAAGAAGGAAGAGAAAAACAAGATTCAGAAATCCTTTTTCCAAAGGCGGGAGGAACTGTCTGAGCGCAGCGCCCTGCTGGATAAGGAATGTTTCCGGTTAAACAGTCAGAAGGAAAAGCTGGAGGAAAATAAGGATGCCAGGATCACCTATATGTGGGATGAGTATGAGCTGACCTACAGCTCAGCTCTGGAGCTGAAGCGGGAAGATCTGGGAAGTCCGGCGCAGATCAAAAAGAGCATCGGTTCTTTAAAAAGCGAGATCAAGAGTCTGGGCAATGTGAATGTAAATGCCATTGAGGATTTTAAAGAGCTGTCTGAGCGGCATACGTTTTTATCGGGACAGCATGAGGATCTGATCCAGGCAGAGGCGGCTTTAAAAAAGATCATTGAAGAGCTGGATGCAGGAATGCGTACGCAGTTTAAGGAGCAGTTTGCAAGAATCCAGGTAGAATTTGACAAAGCCTTTAAACAGCTGTTCGGAGGGGGGAAGGGTACTCTGGAGCTGGTGGAGGAAGAGGATATTCTGGAGGCAGGAGTGCGCATCATTGCACAGCCCCCTGGAAAGAAACTGCAGAACATGATGCAGCTTTCCGGAGGAGAGAAGGCGCTGACGGCTATTGCTCTGCTCTTTGCCATTCAGAATTTAAAGCCCTCCCCCTTCTGTCTGCTGGATGAGATTGAGGCGGCTTTAGATGAGAGCAATGTGGAGCGGTACGCAGGGTATCTCCACAAGTTGACAAAGCACACCCAGTTTATTATCATTACACATAGAAGGGGGACCATGGCGGCGGCGGACCGTCTCTATGGGATTACCATGCAGGAGAAAGGGGTTTCTGCCCTGGTTTCTGTGAATCTGATTGAAGAAGAACTGGACAAATAATGGCAGGAAGAATTAGACAAATAAGCGGGAAAGGGAAGGCGAAGAATGGAAGAGAAAAAGGGATTTTTTAAGCGTCTGGTGGCAGGTCTGACGAAGACAAGAGATAATATCGTGTCTGGGATCGATTCTATTTTTAACGGGTTTTCCAGTATTGACGAAGAGTTTTATGAGGAGATCGAGGAAATCCTGGTAATGGGGGATCTGGGGATCAATGCAACAGCCTCCATCATTGAGGATCTGAAGAAAAAAGTGAAAGACCAAAATATCAAAGATCCGGCCCAGTGCAAGCAGCTGTTGATCCAGAGCATCAAGGATGAAATGAATGTAGGGGAGACTGCCTATGAGTTTGAGAACCGCAAATCTGTGGTTTTGGTGGTGGGAGTCAACGGCGTCGGAAAGACCACCAGTGTAGGAAAGCTGGCCGGAAAGCTGACGGATCAGGGGAAAAAGGTGGTATTGGCGGCAGCGGATACCTTCCGGGCAGCTGCGGGAGAACAGCTTACCGAGTGGGCCAGAAGGGCCGGTGTGGATATTATCACCGGTCAGGAAGGGTCGGATCCCGGATCTGTGATCTTTGATGCAGTGGCAGCGGCTAAGGCCAGAAATGCAGATGTTCTGCTGTGTGATACGGCGGGAAGACTCCACAATAAAAAGAACCTGATGAATGAGCTGGGAAAGATTAACCGGATCATTGACCGGGAATATCCGGAGGCCTTTAAAGAGACTCTGGTGGTGCTGGACGGCACCACCGGCCAGAATGCGCTGTCCCAGGCCAGACAGTTTGAGGAAGTGACAGATATCACCGGAATCATTCTCACCAAGCTGGACGGTACCGCCAAGGGCGGCATTGCAGTGGCCATCCATTCAGAGCTGGGCATTCCGGTAAAATATATCGGCGTAGGCGAGACCATTGATGATCTGCAGAAGTTTAATGCAGATGAGTTTGTGAATGCACTGTTTGATGTAAAACATCCGGAACAGGAGACCGGATGCTAAATCCGGTATTTTCAGGAAAAAATGAAAACCGCAGGAAGAGGAGAGACAGTTATGCTGACATTAGAAGCATTTGAGGAAGCTTCCGAGATCGTCCGGAAGGTGACCCAGGAGACTAAGCTGGTATACAGTGAGTATTTCAGCGCTCAGACAGGAAATAAAGTGTATTTAAAACCGGAAAATATGCAGGTGACAGGAGCATATAAGATCCGGGGCGCATATTATAAATGCAGTACCTTGACAGAGGAGGAGCGGGCCAAGGGGCTGATCACCGCCTCGGCAGGAAATCATGCCCAGGGTGTGGCCTATGCGGCTAAGGCCTTTGGCTGCAAGGCTGTGATCGTTATGCCCACGACGACTCCGCTCATGAAAGTAAACCGTACCAAAAGCTATGGAGCAGAGGTGATCCTTCACGGGGATGTGTATGATGAAGCCTGTGCCCATGCTCTGGAGCTGGCAAAGGAGCAGGGATATACGTTCATTCATCCCTTTGATGACCCGGCTGTAGCCACAGGACAGGGAAGTATTGCCATGGAGATCTTTAAGGAGCTGCCGTTGGTAGATTATATCCTGGTTCCGGTGGGCGGCGGCGGTCTGGCCACGGGAGTATCTACCCTGGCGAAGCTTTTGAATCCCAAGATTCGAGTGATCGGTGTGGAGCCTGCGGGGGCAGCCTGCTTAAAGGCCTCCAGAGAGGCTGGAAAGGTGGTGACGCTGCCAGGGGTGAATACCATTGCAGACGGTACTGCGGTAAAGACTCCTGGAGAACGGGTATTTCCCTATCTGCAGAAAAATTTGGATGATGTGATCACGGTGGAGGACGATGAGCTGATCGTGGCCTTCCTGGACATGGTAGAAAATCATAAGATGGTAGTGGAAAATTCCGGACTTCTTACCGTAGCAGCATTAAAGCACCTGAATGTAAAAGGAAAAAAAGTAGTGTCGGTTTTGAGCGGCGGAAATATGGACGTGATCACCATGGCATCTGTGGTGCAGCATGGCCTGATCCAGAGAGACCGGATCTTTACAATCTCGGTACTGCTTCCGGATAAGCCCGGCGAACTGGTGCAGGTGGCATCCATTATTGCAAAGGAGCAGGGAAATGTGATCAAGCTGGAACACAATCAGTTTGTAAGCACAAACCGGAATGCTGCGGTAGAGCTTCGCATTACCCTGGAGTGCTTTGGAACAGAGCATAAGGCCAAGATTGTGGAGGCCTTAAGAAGACAGGGGTATGATCCGAAATTTGAGAATGCCAGCCTGTAATTTGGATACTTAGACAGAGAGGGAGTTTGACTGTGGAGACACAGAAGAGAGGGGACCTGACAACAGGTTCCATAGGAAAGAAAATGCTGTTTTTCAGTCTGCCGCTGATGGCCTCAAATCTGCTGCAGGTACTGTTCAATATGGCGGATATTGCTGTGGTGGGACAGTTTGCAGGATCCAGTGCCCTGGGTTCTGTAGGTTCCACCACCACTCTGGTGGGAATGTTTACCGGAGCACTGATCGGAATGGGCGGCGGCATCAATGTGCTGGCCGCCAGATATTTTGGGGCAAGAGATAAAAAGGGCACTGAGGAAACGATTCATACGGCGCTGCTTTTGAGCATACTCATAGGTGGAGCCCTGCTGTTGGCCGGAGTCCTTTTTTCCCGGCCGATTTTGGAGCTGTTAAAGACAAAACCGGAGCTCTTGGAGGGAGCTGTCCTCTACATCCGGATTTATTTTATGGGGCTTCCGGCCCTGGCGGTCTACAATTTCGGAAACGCAGTATTCAGTGCAGCGGGGGATACCAAGCGTCCCCTGTTTTATCTGGGCTTTGCAGGGATTGTCAATATCTGCCTGAATCTGTTTTTTGTAGTCAGCTGCGGGATGGCAGAGGAGGGAGTGGCTCTGGCCAGTGTGATCTCTCAGTATATCTCAGCAGTGCTGATCCTTGCTGCGCTGTTTCGCAGCAGGGAGGATTATAAGCTGCGCCTTGGCCGGCTGAGGATCCATAAGGAAAAGGCAAGGCTGATTTTGCAGATCGGCGTTCCCTCTGCGATGCAGAATGCCATTTTCCAGATTGCAAATCTGTTTATTCAGGTGGGAGTCAATTCTTTCAGCGCCACTATGGTGGCAGGAAATTCAGCGGCAGCCAATGCGGATGCTCTGATCTACGATGTGATGGCAGCCTTCTATATGGCCTGCGGAAGCTTTATGGGCCAGAACTACGGCGCAGGGAAAAAGAAGCGGGTGATGAGAAGCTACCTGATCAGTCTGGCCTATTCTTTTGGCATTGGAACGGCCATGGGCTTTTTGCTGGTATTTTTCGGAGAAGGCTTCCTGAGCTTATTTACTTCTGACCCGGCAGTTATTGATGCAGGAATGAAGCGTCTTACCATTATGGGATTTTCCTATGGAATCTCAGCTTTTATGGATGCGACTATTGCCGCATCCAGAGCGCTGGGTAAGAGCCTGATTCCCACAGTGATCGTGATCTTGGGATCCTGTGTGTTCCGGGTGATCTGGGTGTACACGGTATTTGCTTATTTTCGCACCATCCCGTCTTTGTATCTGCTGTATGTGTTCTCCTGGACTATCACAGCGGCAGCGGAGATCCTCTATTTCAAAAAGGTATACCGGACACAGGTGACGCTGGCTTAGCAGCGGTGCAGATGGGGCTTCCGGCCATCCGGTTTTGGTGCATAGAAGCCAGAAGTTTTTGTATACAGATATCAGACTGCAGAAAGAACAGGAGGGTTTATGGATTTTCTATCAATACTGCTGTTTCCTGTGCTGGGGACCACCCTGGGAGCGGCAACTGTATTTTTCATTAAGAATAAGATTCATGAGGGGGTGGAGAAGCTGCTGCTGGGGTTTGCGGCCGGTGTGATGATAGCGGCTTCTGTCTGGTCACTTTTGATACCTGCCATTGAGATGGCAGAAGAGCACTCGGGAGCGGGAAGGGCCTGGCTGCCTGCGGCAGCGGGCTTTCTCCTGGGAGTACTGTTCCTTTTGCTTCTGGACAGCTTGATTCCTCATCTTCACGCAAAAAGTCAGGAGCCGGAGGGCGTGAAAACCAGTTTTTCCAAAACCGTGATGCTGGTTCTGGCTGTGACCCTTCATAATCTTCCTGAGGGGATGGCAGTTGGGGTTACTTTTGCAGGAGCCCATATGGGAAATACCGGAATTACCATGGCAGGAGCGGTGACCTTGGCTCTGGGAATCGCCATACAGAATTTTCCTGAGGGAGCCATTATTTCTCTTCCCTTAAAGAGTGAGGGAATAAGCCGGAAACGGGCTTTCCTGTATGGAGCGGGATCCGGGATCGTGGAGCCTATTGGCGCTGTGGTCACCATTCTTCTGGCAGAAAAAGTAGTTCCCATTCTCCCTTATCTGCTGGCGTTTGCGGCAGGAGCCATGATCTATGTGGTGGTGGAAGAGCTGATACCAGAATCCCAACTGGGAAAGCATTCCAACATTGGAACCGTTGGGGTTGCCATTGGCTTTGTGCTGATGATGGTACTGGATGTGGCTTTGGGATAGAGCGAACGGCTGAAAGCTCAAAAATTTTAGGGGTCATTTGAGCTTTGCGTGTAACCGGCAGCAGATGCTGCCTTTTGTAAACAGATCGGAAGGATGCTGCAAAACATTGCTTCCGGAAGATTTTCGTCATGTTTTTCACAGAAAACAATGTTGGTTTTTGTGGAAAATCAGGGGAAAGGATTTCGGTGATGCCATTTGCAGCATCCTTCTTTTTGTATCATTGGAAGGGAGTCGGTTTTCCTCTGATACAAAATCATTCTGCAGGAGCGCACAGCGACGGGCAGGAGCTCCACAAAAAACACATAAAACTGTGATAAAATAGTGCCGACAGCAAAAAGAGGCAGAGGAGACTGTGTGAGCAGGATATCCGACTGCAAAACCGGTTTGGAGGAGCAATATGGCGCAGATATTAGTGATTGAGGATGATAAAGAGATTCAGGCAGTTCTGAAGAATTATCTCACAGAGGAGGGTTACTCTGTTTTTCTGGCAGGGGACGGCCTGGAGGGAATCGCAGCCTTTCATGGGAGGAAAGCGGATCTGATTCTTCTGGATGTGATGCTCCCAAAGGTGGATGGATTTACGGTGTTGGAGCTGATACGAAAGGAAACCAAGATTCCGTTGATTTTGGTGACGGCCAGAGACAGTGTGGAAGATCAGGTAAAAGGATTTGAGCTTTTGGCAGATGATTATGTGACAAAGCCCTTTGACATGCCGGTGCTGCTGTGCAAGATCCGGGCCGTGCTGCGAAGAGCCGGAAGCGGGGAAGTGGAAGAGCGGCTGCGTTATCGGGATCTGGAACTGGATGAAGAGGAATATCGGGGATATCTTATGGGCAGGGAGCTGGAGCTGACCCAGAAAGAGTTTGAATTGCTGCGGGTGTTCCTGGCAGTCCCCGGGAAAGTACATACCAGACAGAGCCTTTTGGATCAGGTATGGGGTTTTGATTATTTTGGAGAGGAGCGGATTGTGGATACGCACATTAAAAATCTGAGAAAAAAACTGGGTGCAGATTATATTCAGACAGTGCGCGGGGTGGGATACCGGGTGGAAAAACAATGAAAAGAAGAAAAAGTCTTGTTGTGAAGGTGTTTTTGTTTACGGCCGGGCTGCTCTTGGGAATCAGCCTGCTTACCTGGATCCTTATTGCCTCTTTTTTGCCTTCCACCTATAAAAATGAACTGGAAAACCGTCTTGCTGCTGCTGCCGGAGAATTGGTGGAGGAGCTGGAGCAGTATGATTCCTGGGAAAAAGCGGAAAATCTCCTGCAGCTTTTTGCAGCCACCAACCAGGCCGGTGTAAAGCTTCTGGATGAAGAGGGGGAGATCCTTTTTTCTGACAGCTGGATCGATATGGAGGAGGACATGGTAGGTATGGCAGTGGAAGCGGCGGAGGAACCGGAGCCGCCAGCTATACACAGTGCCCGGGACGGAGCGGAGACCGGGGCAGAGGAGACGGAACGTGTTTGGAATGGAGCTGTGATCTCAGAGCTGGATAGGGAAGCTTCCCCGAATGGAGAGGACAATGTGGCCGTGGTGACAGAGGAGAACATTTTAACCGGAGATTTGGTTGAGAAGGAAGGAACCTCTGCTATGAAATCCTATCCGGTAAAAATAGGAGAGGAGGAGGGAACTCTTCTTTTGTTCGGTACCATGAAGTCTGTCAGTCAGGCCATGGCTGTTTTAAAGCGGCTTCTTCCTATGATCTTTCTGGTAGTTTTGGCAGTTTCTCTGCTCTGCGCTGCAGGAGCTTCTGTTTATCTGGCCAGTCCCATCCGGCGGCTGAGCCGCGTGGCTGGAGAAATGGCGGCTCTGAACTTTCAGGAAAAATGTCCGGTGGGGCGCAGCGATGAGATCGGATTTTTGGGGGAGAGCTTAAATGAGCTGTCCGGGAATCTGGATCAGGCATTAAATGAACTGAAAGAGAGTAATCAAAAGCTTCGCTCCTTTTTTGCTGCAGCTTCTCATGAATTAAAAACTCCGGTGACAGTTTTAAAAGGTCATCTTGGGGGGATGTGTGAGAAGCTGGAAGCTTACCGGAATCAGGAAGAGTATCTGCACCGTTCCTATCAGGTGGCAGAGAGCATGGAGGAAATGATCCGGGAAATTCTGGCGGTATCCAGGATGGAGTCAGGGGCATGGCAGGTATCCAGAGAACAAGTGGATCTGGCAGAGCTTTTGCGGAGCCTGACAGCGCAGCTTTGGGAGCTTGTAGAAGGAAAAGAACTTCACCTGGAGCTTCAGGCTCCAGAGCACCTTTTTTGCCAGGCTGACGGAGAAATGATGAAAAAGGTTTTCAGCAATTTGCTGACCAACGGGATCCGTTATTCCCCAAAAGGAGCCCGGATCCGCATGAATCTGAGGCTGGCTGGGCTGCAGGATATCCTTTTCTGGATAGAAAATACAGGGGTGCATTTGTCGGAAGAAGCTCTGGATAGGATGTTTGAACCTTTCTACCGGGAGGAAACTTCCAGGAATCGGGAGAGCGGCGGAAGCGGTCTTGGCTTATATATTGTAAAGATGATATTGGATCTGCATCAGGCAGAATTTGGAGGAGAAAACTCCAGAGATGGGGTGCGCATCTGGTTTCGCATGAAACAGGAAAATCACAGAGAAACTTATAAAGACGATACAGAAACTGACAGCGACCACACAGAAATCACATAAAAACAGCAAACTCATCACATAAAAGAGTGATATTCTTTCCTCATCAGCAAGGGGGAACAGGACGTTGGCGGAACCCGGCGCTGAAAAATAATGTATTTGTTTTTAAGGAGGAAGAATCATGAAGAGAAGAAATGCAGTTGCTGTATTTATGGCAGCAGGACTGGCTTGCATCCTGACTGCAGCAGGAGCATTGGCGGACACAGACTCAGAAGAACAGGCTTGGGAAGAAAGAGAAATCGGCTCTGTGTACGGAAAAGATGGGGAGGATGGAAACCGGGTCTACAGCGTGGACGACGGAGATACCTGGATCAGTGAAGAAATGTATGAGAAATTATATCCAAATCTGGATCCGGAGTGGTGGACCTATGCAGAGTACAAGGCATATGTGGAAGAACAGGAAAAGCTTTTGCAGGAAATGGCAGAGAAACACGTTAGGGGCTATACCAGCCAGGCCGGAGTATTTGTCTGGGATCAGCAGATGGCAGATAAAGTGATGGAACAGTATCAGCAGGAGCTGGAAAAGATGGAAGAAGGGATTTGGATTTCCAAGCCTTCAAACAGTGTGGAGGCAGGCAGCACTTATGAGTTTTATACCGATCAGGATGCCGGCCGGGAGGCTGAGTATATTGATGAGACCATTGGAGTTTCACACAGTGAGGAGGAGCGGAACGATCCGGTTTTAACTGATACAGTGGAGGCGGTGACGGACGAAAAAGCAGAGGAGGACGGCTCTGCTGAGACTGGAGAAGAGGCGGCTGCCGGCGAGTGGGCAGAGAGCGGAAGGGCTGCTGTGGAGACAGTGACGGATGAAGCGTATGGGCTGTCCGGGGAGGAGTACCAGGAATGGTTAAAAGAAGAAGAGAAACGGGAAGAAGAATATGAACAGGCAGGGATCACCAGAGACAAAGCTTCGGGAACTCTCATGTGGAAGGACCGGCCGGTGCGGTTTTTGCTGGATGACAATGGAGCCATTTATACGCAGGGCTATCAGGGAGAAGAAAATGAGGCGGTCTATCTCTATATTTCCAGGGACAGCCAGGGAAAGATCAAGGAGGTTTCCGGAATTACAGGAAAAGAGGCGGCAGCGCTGCTGGCGAAAAAGGATATAGAGCGGTAGAGAAACAAGGAGACAGAAAAGAGTGTAAAGACAAAAAAGAAGAAAGCGTACAGAAAAGAGAGAACAAATAAAAAGTCCGGATCAAGAATGCGAAGCACCCTCAATGGCGCAAAGCGCCAAAGCGCCTGATCCGGACTTTTGCAGTTTTAGGACAGCGCTGTTATTTTTGATGGGTTACGGCAGTTGTTTTCCATGAACAAAAAATATATACAAAAACCAATGGATAATATATAATACTGCCATGAAACATTCACAAAGAAAAAGCTGAAAGCGGGTGAACCAGATGAACAATAAGGAACAATGGATACAGTGGGCGATGGAGCTGCAAAGCCTTGCACAGGCTGGATTAACTTATGGAAAAGATGCGTTTGATAAAGAGAGATATGAACGGATAAGAGATATTTCTGCTGAGATGATAGCATATAAATCAGATTGTTCTTTTGAAAAAGTAAAAACTCTCTTTTGTAATGAAGTGGGATACCAGACACCTAAGCTTGATACGCGGGCAGCTATTTTTGAAAACGGAAAGATACTTCTTGTAAAAGAAAATAATGGAACATGGTCATTGCCAGGCGGCTGGGTGGATGTAAATGTATCGGTAAAAGAAAATACGATCAAAGAAGTAAAGGAAGAAGCGGGCTTAGATGTTTCGGCAGACCGAATCATTGCAGTTCAGGATCGGGCAAAACACAATTTGCCGTTATATGCGTATGGGATATGTAAGATCTTTGTTCTGTGTTCCGTTCTGGGCGGGGAATTTATAGAAAATATTGAAACCACAGAAGTTGGCTATTTTTCAGAAGATGAGCTTCCGGATCTTGCGGAAGAAAAGAATAATGCTGAACAAATAAAAATGTGTTTTAGAGCCCATCGGTCACAACACTGGGAAGTGCAGTTTGATTAAATCAGTGTTCCCGCATCTTGTTTGTGTTTATTTGGACAAGGGTGGCAATAACCTCTGGAAAATTTCAAAAGCAGACGGAACAGATGGTGCCGGGAAAAGACTGCTTTATAGAAGAGGTTGTGATCAGAAAAAAGAGATCCGAACCTCTTCCGGCGGGAAATACAGTTTATCTACAAATCTGTTCTCCTGACAATGGGGAGAAAATAAACCGGATAAAATCGAAAAAATGTTTGACAAAAACAGACAGAAAAGATAAAATAGTTAGTGTATACTAACTAAAAAGAAAAGCAGAAAGGAAAGGGGGTTATATGAGTATCGTAATCATCGGCGGCCATGACCGGATGGCAGGTCAATACAAACAAATCTGTAAGAGATATCACTGCAGGGCAAAGGTTTTTACCCAGATGCCGGCATGTTTTGGAAAACAGATCGGAAGCCCGGATCTGATTGTGCTTTTTACCAATACAGTTTCCCATAAGATGGCCCGCTGCGCTGCGGAGGAGGCGCAGCGGTGCAAGGCAGATCTTGTGAGAGCCCGCACCAGCAGTAAAAATGCATTGGAAGAAATTCTTGAAACGGTCTGTGTATAGGAAAAAGCAGAGGGCTATGAACTGACCGGGGAAAAAGAGCGGTAATCCTTTTTTTGCAGTTTGTTTTTGCGAAAAAAGACCGATGTCTACCAGGGACACCGGTCTTTTTTTATGCATTTATTTTTTTAATACAAACGATTTTAGTCCGGAAGGACCGGAAGATACCTGTCTTTTCCAGAATACCTGTCAGCGTGAAGAAGATGACAGAGTCAATGGGCCACATGATCAGATTTTTCAGGGCCCGGGCGGGTAAAATCGCCATAAATCCTTTTCCGTACAGCATATCCAGCCATAAGGTATTTAAAATCACATTGACGATCAGCGCTACAATGCCTTTGGCGATCAGCACCCGGCCAAGGGTCAGGGGCTTTTTATAATAAAACCATCCGTAGATGAAGGCGGCCAGCATGGCATTGAAGGTAAACCCAAAGAAGAAGGGGCCGGAAGGATGGATGAAATATTTGACCACATCCAAAACCCCGGCAAAGAGCGTTCCGGTGATGGGGCCAAAGAGCAGATCCACCAGCTGATTGGGAATGCCGGAAAAACCGATCTTTATGTAGGGGCCAAGGTCAATGGCAACTGACTCCAGGATAAATCCCAGGGCGGCAAACATAGCGCACGCAGCAATTACAGGAACTTTTTTCATTTCCTGAAGAGATTGGGAAAAACGATTATTTTTTTCCATAAAAAAATTACCTCCTTTACAGAATCCTCAGACTACAATAGGAGATAACCCTGGTATTTACCTTCTGTTGCAGCGAGATGCAGTCCACGTATCGTAAGAATAACCTTTTCGTCTCTCCGGCAACTCTCTATCCGGTGAGCACTTCACGCACGCAAACTTACTCTGCATTCATTTGTACAAGAGACATTATAAGGTCTGAGGGAGAAAAATGCAAGGAGGATTTTAGAAAAAAATGCAAAAGGATCTTATTAAGGAAATGATTTCAGGATTTTTGAGGAAAATTAGAGTTTTCTCTGATAGAATACTCTCGTAGAAAAGTGTGCGGTAACCGCAATAATGGAAACAGAAGGAGAAGAAAATATGATTGCTGTGATCTATCCGTTTTTATGTATTTTGATACCCTGTTGTCTTTATCAAATCTATACAGAAAGAAAACAGAACGCTTTTGCAGGATGGGAAAAGAAACGCCTGCTTTGTCACAGAGTATGGGTGTTCCTTTTTTTATTGTACCTGTATGCTGCTTTTTCGGCTGCCGGGATCGGGACTGTCTGGGATGTGGGGCAATATGACACCCTGATTCGCCTGGATGAGATCAATCTGCTGCCCTTTCAGTCAGAAGGGGCCATGACCTATGTGCTGAATATTGTGATGTTTCTGCCCCTCGGGTTTTTGCTGCCATATATATGGAAAGAATATCGAAGCCTGAAAAGGACGGCAGCGGCAGGAGCCTGTCTTTCCCTGGCTATAGAAGTGTGCCAGTTATTCAATCTGAGAGCTACGGATGTGGATGATTTGATGATGAACACCTTGGGCGCGGTCTTTGGATATCTGCTCTGGTATCTGTTCCACAGGCTTTTTCCGAAGGCGGGGAAGGACGGGGTACTGCTTTTTTCCAGAGAACCGGAGATCTATCTTACCTTGTCGGTTCTTGGCACCTTCCTGTTTTATAATTGGAGATGGCTTTTGTAGGGTGCTGGAGCTGTAAAGGAACGCGCGATTGTAAAGCACCAGACAACAGGAAAACGTCAAATACTGGCAGAGAGCAGGGCGGCAGTAAGAGATCCAACAGGCAGGAGGTTTGTGAAACATTTTAAAGTATCGAACAAAAGTTCGTAAAGAAAAAATACTTGACAGCAGGGAGATCATGGTGTATTCTATGTAAGGTGATTTCAGATGGAAAAGATTGTACAGCAGACATTATTGTTTGACTTTTACGGCGAACTGCTCACAGAGCATCAACAGAGGATTTACGAGGACGTGGTGTGCAACGATATGTCTTGCAGCGAAGTGGCTGCGGAGCAGGGAGTGAGCCGCCAGGGAGTTCATGATCTGGTGAAGCGGTGCAACAGGCAGCTGGAGGAGTATGAGACAAAGCTCCATCTGGTAGAAAAATTTCTGGAGATACAGGGACAGGTTCGTAAGATCCGTCAGGAGATGGTTCGGGCGGAACAGACGGGACAGATGCCCAGGCTTCAGGAGATCATTCAGATATCCGATGAGATTTTAGAGGAGTTGTGACCATGGCTTTTGAGAGCTTATCTGAAAAACTGCAGAATGTGTTTAAAAGCCTGCGAGGAAAAGGAAGACTGACAGAGGCTGACGTAAAGACGGCGCTGAAGGAAGTTAAGATGGCTCTTCTGGAGGCGGATGTCAGTTTTAAAGTGGTAAAGCAGTTTGTAAAATCCGTTCAGGAGAAGGCTGTGGGACAGGACGTGATGAACGGACTGAACCCGGGGCAGATGGTAATCAAGATCGTCAATGACGAGCTGGTGAGCCTGATGGGATCTGAGACTGTGGAATTGGCTTTAAAGCCCAGCTCTGAAGTGACCGTTGTTATGATGATGGGACTTCAGGGAGCAGGTAAGACTACTACAGTGGCAAAGCTGGCAGGAAAGTTAAAAAGCAAAGGACGCAGGCCGCTTTTGGTTGCCTGCGACGTATACCGACCTGCAGCGATCCAGCAGCTTCAGATCAATGGAGAGAAGCAGGGGATTGAGGTGTTTTCCCTGGGAGATCAGGAAAAGCCTGCCAATATAGCCAAAGCAGCGGTAGAATATGCCAGAAAAAACAGCTTCAATGTGGTGTTCTTGGATACTGCCGGACGCCTTCATGTGGATGAGAGCATGATGGGGGAACTGCAGGAGATCAAAGAGACGGTTTCGGTAGACCAGTGTGTGCTGGTGGTAGATGCCATGACCGGACAGGATGCAGTGAACGTATCTGAGATGTTTAATGAAAAGATCGGCATTGACGGTGTGATCCTTACAAAGCTGGACGGAGATACCAGAGGCGGCGCGGCTCTTTCCATCAGAGCTACCTGCGGAAAACCGATTTTGTATGTGGGCATGGGCGAGAAATTAAGTGATCTGGAGCAGTTTTATCCGGATCGGATGGCGTCCCGAATCCTTGGTATGGGAGATGTGATGTCCCTGATCGAGAAGGCGCAGGAGCAGATCGACGAGGATAAAGCCAGAGAGATGGAGCAGAAGCTGAAAAAGGCTACTTTTGGCTTTGATGATTATCTGGAAAGCATGAACCAGATGAAAAAGATGGGCGGTATTTCCAGCGTGCTCAGCATGATGCCGGGCCTGGGGGGCGGCCAGATGAAGCAGATCGAGGATGCGGTGGATGAAAAGGCTATGGCCAGAACAGAAGCTATTATCCTTTCTATGACTCCGGCAGAGCGTTCCAATCCGGCGATCTTAAATCCTTCCAGAAAGCAGCGGATCGCGAAAGGTGCCTGTGTGGATATCAGCGAGGTGAATAAGCTGGTAAAGCAGTTTGAACAGGTGCGTAAGCTGATGAAGCAGTATGGCGGCCTTATGGGCGGCAAGGGTGGTAAAAGGGGAAGATTTAAACTTCCTTTTTAACATAAATCAAATCAACCTAAGGAGGTGAAACACATGGCAGTAAAGATTAGATTGAGAAGAATGGGTCAGAAAAAGGCTCCTTTCTATAGAATCGTTGTAGCTGATTCCAGATCTCCCAGAGACGGAAAATGTATCGAAGAGATCGGCACCTACAATCCGGCAACTGATCCCAGCGAGTTTAAGATTAACGAGGAGCTGGCAAAGAAGTGGCTGGCAAACGGCGCACAGCCTACCGAGGTAGTTGGTAAGCTTTTCAAGGCAGCAGGAATCGAAAAATAGGATAGAGGTGTGCAAAGATGAAGGAATTAGTTGAAGTTATTGCAAAGTCTCTAGTCGATAATCCTGAAGAAGTGGTGGTTACTGAGAAAGAAAACGGAAAGACCCTTCTGGTTGAACTGAAGGTAGCGCCTACAGATATGGGGAAAGTTATCGGAAAGCAGGGAAGAATTGCCAAGGCGATCCGCTCTGTTGTAAAAGCTGCAGCGTCAAGAGAAGATAAAAAGGTGATCGTTGATATTCTTTAAGCATCCGCTTAAGAATTGCGAGAGCAGTGAATGGTCCCGGTGATATTGGAGAGGAATCTCTGGTACCATCGGGATTTTGAGTATAGGAGAATGTATGGAAAATTTACTTCAGGTGGGAGCAGTCACTGCCACCCATGGTTTGCGGGGAGAAGTTAAAGTATTTCCCACAACTGACGATCCGAAACGGTACGATGATCTGAAAGAAGTGCTTCTGGATACGGGAAGAGAACTGCTGCCTCTTAAGGTAGAGAGAGTGCGTTATTTTAAACAGTTTGTGATCGTAAAATTTAAAGGGCTGGACCGGATTGAGGATGTGGAGAAATTTGTGAAAAAATCTCTCTATGTTACAAGAGAACATGCGGTGAAACTGGAGAAAGACGAGTATTTCATTGCGGATCTGATCGGACTTAAAGTTCTGGATGAAGAAGAGACTTGTCTTGGAACGCTTACTGAGGTGCTTTCTACAGGAGCCAATGATGTGTATGTAGTCCGGGATCAGGAGAGGGAGATTCTCATTCCTGCTATTGGTCAGTGTATTTTAGAAGTGGATCTGAAGGAGGGTGTGATGCGGGTTCACCTTCTGGAGGGTCTGATATAAGGAAGTTTTCGCTGTTTCGGCGCTTTCGGTTTGGAAAAATCAGATGAGATTCCTGGATGGGACTCGTCATTGTCATAGAGAAACGGATTTTTAGAAAAATTGAAATTTTCAGAGAATTTTAGGCGGCAGAAAAGAAGGGAACAAAGAATGAATTATCATGTACTGACATTATTTCCTGAGATGATCGAGCAGGGGATGAACACCAGCATTATCGGCCGGGCGATAGAAAAAGGGCTGATTTCTCTGGAGGCCATTAATATTCGGGATTATGCGGAGGAGAAGCGCAAAGGCCGGGTAGATGATTATCCTTACGGCGGCGGGGCAGGTATGGTGATGCAGGCAGAACCGGTGTACGCTTCCTATGAGGCGCTCTGCACAAGCCTGGGGAAACGGCCAAGAGTGATCTATCTGACTCCTCAGGGGCAGGTATTTCATCAGGCTCTTGCCCAAGAGTGGGCGCAGGAGGAGGATCTGGTATTTCTTTGCGGTCACTATGAGGGAATTGATGAGCGTGTTCTGGAGGAGATTGTGACGGATTATGTTTCGATAGGAGATTATGTGCTTACAGGAGGGGAACTTCCGGCTATGGTTCTGATGGATGCCGTTTCCAGAATGGTTCCCGGAGTTTTGAGCAATGAAGAATCTGCTCAGTTTGAGAGCTTTCAGGATAATCTGCTGGAATACCCCCAGTACAGCCGCCCGGAGGAATGGAGGGGCCGTAAGGTTCCGCCAGTGCTTTTGTCCGGCCATCATGGAAAGGTGGATCAGTGGCGACGGGAGCAGTCCTTGAAGCGAACTTTGGAGCGAAGACCGGATCTTCTGGAAACTGCCCGGTTAAGCCAGAAAGACAGGGAATATTTAGCAAATTTTATGGAGCAATGAAAATAGCAGAAGTATCCGAACAGCAAACCGCCCATTTTGTATTGTCATATCATACATAATGGGCGGTTTGCTGTTTTTGTTTTAACAGAAGTAAGGATCTTCGGGAAATATTTTTATGGAACTTCTTGAATGTTGTTGCAATTTCGGATATTATTGTTTTCATCATGCCGATTTCTTTCGTGTTCTGGAAAATTGAGAGAATGATTCTGTATTATTGTATTATTAAGGAGAGGATATGTTGAATGAAAGAGCGGATAACTACGCTGCGGAAGCGTTTGCTGCGGTATTTTTTGCTGGTTGTATTGATCATGGCTGTTTGTTTGGGGGTGTTTTATCAGATTGCAATGCAGAATACCACACGGATTGCAGTAGAATCTATGGAAAGTATTATGGGAAAAATCAATCTTGATACCTATAATATCCTGCATGGGGCAGAAGAGGTAGCTTATCTGGTGGCCAAAGATTCGGAACTTCAGAAAGCTTTGAGGGTTTCGCTTCCCAGCGCGAGCCAGGAACTTTATCGTCAGAGAATGGATTTAAATGCTAAACTCTGGTATATAAAACGTTATACACCGAATATCAATGGAATCTATGTGCTTGGGGAGAATGGCGCACAATACCGATCTGCTTTTTCTTCCATGCTTCAGAAGGATTTCCGTGAGGAAGAATGGTATCAAGAGTTAAAGAAAACAAAAAACGCTCTTTGGTCCTGTTTAGAAGAGGGATCTTTTATTATAAGGGATCTTGATTCTTACATGATATCTTTGATGTACCCCATTATCGACCGCGCTTCTTATGGATTTCTGGGGGCTGTTGTACTGGATATTTCCATGGAGAACCTGCGGCAGATTGCTCAGGAAGGAATGGGGTTTGATGGTACGCTGATGCTGCTGGATAAAGAAAACCAAGTGTTGTATACGGATATGGATAAAGAGGAGAATGCGTCTGTTTGCAGAGACGTGGAGCAGTGGTTTTCTGAAAAAGAGATAGAGAAGTCGGGAACAGCAACGGCAGATTTGGGCGGGAAGGGCTATCTGATTTCCGGTATGGAATTGGATATTGCCGGATGGAAGATTGTAGGCTTGATTCCGGAGCAGGTGATTTATGAACAGTTGGATATGATGAAGAATATGTTGCTGGCTGTGAGTGTTATCTGTATTTGTCTTTCTGTAGTGTTGGCTATTTCGGTGTCAGACGGAGTATCCCGTCCGGTACGCGATATTCGAAGAGCAATGAAAAATATGGAACATGGTGATTTGGAGGTTCACGTAGAGAGTTGTCGAAATGATGAAATGGGAGCGCTGGCAGCTTCATTTAATCATATGGCCAATAAATTAAAAATTCTGGTGCAGGAACAGAAGAAAGCGCAGGAAAAGCTGAGAAGAGCTGAGCTGAAGGCATTGCAGGCACAGATTAATCCGCATTTTCTCTATAATACTTTAGATTCGATCAACTGGATGGCCAGGGCTGGTGAGATCAGGCAAGTGGGTGAGATGATTAATTCCTTGAGTATTTTCTTTCGCATTAGTTTAAGCAGCGGGAAAATGTTTATTACAGTGGAGGAAGAACTTCGCCATGTTGAGAATTACATTTTAATACAGAAAAAACGCTATGAGAAATATCTTGATTATAAAATTGAAGTTCCGACAGAACTTTACAGCTGCAGCTGTCTGAAAATGATTTTGCAGCCTTTAGTGGAGAATGCGATTTACCATGGGATCAAGGAAAAGGGACAGCGGGGAATGATTTGCATTACAGCGGAAGCGCTGGGAGATATGCTCCTTTTTTATGTGACTGATACTGGGAAAGGAATGAGCAGTGAAAAGTTGGAAGAATTGGAGCAGATGATGAAAAAGGGAATTGAGTATGACAGTGGTTCCTATGGCGTGATTAATGTGCAGCAGAGGATACAAACCTGCTATGGCCAGCGATACGGGCTGCATTTTCAGAGTGAGATGGGAGAAGGAACGCAGGTGACGGTGGTACTGCCAAAACATCAGTATGTACAGGGAGGAAAGACAAATGAACTGGAAAGTGGTGATTGTAGAGGATGAGGATTTGCTTCGGAATGGTCTGAGAAAGGTGATACCATGGGAACAATTTGGATTTACAGTGGTTGGAGAGGCAGATAATGGAAAAGAAGGGCTGGAGCTGATATTGGATCTTCATCCAGAGGTTGTGCTGACGGATATCCGGATGGCTCAGATGGACGGGCTGACAATGGCGGAAAAAATTCATGAATGGGATCCCAGGATCAGGATCGTGTTTATCAGTGGTTATGATGAATTTGATTATGCCAGGCGTGCATTAAAGGTTGGAGCGGTTGAATATATATTAAAGCCTATTCAGATTGAACAGGTCGAGAAGATCTTAAAAGAACTGAATGATGGATTGAATGCGGAAAACAGTGTGCTTCTTGAATATAGAAAATTGAAAAACCTGGAAGAACAGTATCATAATGAAAGAGAAGCTGCAAAAGTGCAATATGCGGAAGAGTGTGAACGAATCGCAGATGTGAAAAATGAGTCGGAAGACAGTCTGAATTTTACAAATTATAATAAAGAGAATTTAGTGCGGGCCGTAACAGGGGGGAATCAGGAAGAAATTGAACGGGAATGGGAGAAACTGTATGAAGAACTGGGAAACAGGAAAGTAATATCCCATATGCATCTGATCTTAATTGTTACCAGCATTTTTGAATCATTGGTGAAAGCATCCGCTTATGTTAAGGAAGAGGTGCAGGAAGTACAGGGAAAACCAATGGAACATTATCATCGAATCATTTCCAAAGGCAGGCGTGCAGAGATTTTGGCTGAGCTGAAGGAATATAGTTTGAATTTAGGCAGATGTTTTGCGAAGTCTCATCCGCAGGCCAGTTTGAATAGGGCAATTCAATTTATGAATCAAGAATATGGAAATGAGGGGCTTTTGATGGCTGATGTGGCTAGATATGCTTATATCAGTCCCTCTTATTTAAGCATGCTTCTGAAAAAGGAGACAGGTAAGACATTTATTGAATATTTGACGAATATCCGTATGGAGTATGCGCGACAGCTTTTACAGGACACGGATATGAAAAATTATGAAATTGCCCAAGCCTGCGGTTTTGCTAATGCAACGTATTTCAGTACTGTTTTTAAAAATATTTATGGAGAATCCCCCACCTCTTTTCGGAGTTCTTTTAGAAAAAATGACGAAAAATAGTATGATATTAAAAGAAAAGCTGAAATTACAGACAGAAATAACTGGTGAAAAGAGAATATTTAAAGAAAATTGTTAAATATTTTATTCAAAAACCTCTTTTGAATTGTTATAATAACAACATCTTGATCGAACAGCAGTGAATTGCTTTCGTAAAAAGAACGGACAAAAATAAGGAGGGTTAGCAAATGAAAAGAAAAATGATGTCATTGGTATTGGTTGGTGTTATGGGTGCGTCTCTGTTTTCGACAGCGGCTTTTGCAGAGGAGGCTTCCGAGGTTGATCTGAGTGTACTGAAAGGCCTTACGGTTGGTTTTTCACAGTGCGATAACCAGAACAGCTGGAGAATTGCTGAGACCGAAAGTATGCAGGCAACAGCTGAAGAGTATGGAGTGAACTTTATTTACACCGATGCAGGCGCAGACATTGCAAAGCAGGCTTCTGATATTGAAGATATGGTGGCGCAGGGAATTGATTACCTGGTTGTAGCACCTCAGGAAGAGGATGGCCTGCAGGCAGCTCTTAAATCTGCCATGGACAGTGGTATTCCGGTAATTTTGGTAGACCGTGGTGTTAATGGAACTGCTGGCTCCGAGTATACGACAGCTATCATGTCTGACTTCGTATGGGAGGCAGAACAGGTTGCAAAATTGTTCCTGGAAGATGGCGGCGGAAAAGGTAATGTAGTAATCCTTCAGGGAACTCAGGGTGCTACATCTACGATCGATCGTCAGGAAGGCTTTATGAAAGCCATCGAAGGAACTGAGATGGTTGTTGTAGCTGACCAGGTTGCAGATTACGTAATGGATAAAGGCCAGGAGGTTATGGAGAATATTCTTCAGGCTCAGGGTGATGAAATTGATTATGTATTTGCTCATAACGATGATATGGCACTTGGCGCAATCAAAGCTATCGAAGCTGCCGGATATGTTCCTGGTGAAGACATTAAAGTTGGCGGTATTGATGGACCTGCTGCAGCTATGGAAGCAATTCTTGCAGGTAAGCAGCTCTGCTCATGCTCATGCTCACCGCTGTTTGGACCGATTGCATTTGAAACGATTGCAAAGCTGGAAGCTGGAGAAGAAGTGCCGGCAGAAATCACAAATGCAGATACTCTGTACACCATCGACAACGCTTCTGTAGAAGCAGGTTTCTAATTCGACATAGGTTCTGTATCATAATGTGATAAAACGCAAATAATTGACGGCCATTTCTATAGTGTAGCTTATGGAAATGGCCGTTTATTAAATTTTAGGAGAGAAAATATATGGGCAGAGAACTATTACTGGAAATGAAAGGGATTGTAAAGAACTTTCCCGGTGTTCGTGCACTCCAGGGTGTGAACTTTTCTGTGGCAAAGGGTGAAGTACATGCACTGATGGGCGAAAATGGTGCAGGAAAATCTACTTTGATTAAGACGTTGACTGGGATTTATCAGAAAGATGAAGGAACCATTATTTTTGATGGGAGGGAAATTAATCCCAAAACGGCAATTGAAGCTCAGAAGGAAGGAATTAGTACAATTTACCAGGAATTGAATCTGGTGCCGTTCCAGACTGTATACGAGAATATGTATTTGGGAAGAGAGCCTCTTAATAAATTTGGCAAAGTGGATCGCAAAAAGATGATTCAGGATACGGAGAAAGTACTGGGGGATCTGGGGATTCATGTAGATGTGACAGCGCCGCTGTTGACATACGGAACTGCTGTTCAGCAGATGGTGGCTATCGGTCGTGCAATCTCTATCAATGCAAAGCTGGTGATCATGGATGAATCAACCTCTTCTCTGGATACCAAGGAGGTTCAGGTTCTTTTTGACGTTATCCGGAAATTGAAGGCAAAGGGAATCGCGGTGATTTTTATCAGCCATCGTCTGGATGAGATTTTTGAGATTTGTGAGCATGTGACAATTTTAAAAGATGGACGTTTGTCTGGCGAGGTTAGTATTGAGGAAATCGATCAGCTGAAGCTGATTTCTTATATGATCGGTCGCGAGGCCAAAAAACTGGAGCGTACAAAGGGTGAATACGAGCTGCAGGATGCTCCGGAGTTGGCGAGAATGGAGAATATCGAACAGGGTATGCGCTTAAATGGCATTGGAATTGATATTAAAAAGGGAGAGGTACTGGGACTGGCAGGGTTACTGGGATCTGGACGTACGGAATTGGCAAAGGTGCTGTTTGGCGCGACGCAGCCGGATAAGGGAGAAGTAATCTGGATGAATGAACCGGTTCATTTTAAATCTCCAAAGAACAGCATTGAGAAGGGAATTGGTTTCTGTACTGAGGATAGAAAAGTAGAGGGTATCATTCCTCATCTTTCTGTAAAGGAAAACATTACGATTGCATTGCTTCCGCAGATCAGTAAATTCGGTGTGGTATCAAAAAAGAAACAGAATGAGATCGTAAATGAATACATAAAACGACTGAAAATCAAAACACCGTCTCCTAATCAGATGATACGGAACTTAAGTGGAGGAAATCAGCAAAAAGTACTGCTGGCCAGATGGATCTGCATGAATCCGAAACTGATTATTATGGATGAGCCTACACGAGGTATCGACGTAGGAGCAAAGGCGGAGATAGAGACTCTGATACAGGAGTTGGCATCAAACGGGATCAGCGTGCTGATGATTTCTTCTGAACTTGCAGAACTGGAGCGGAACTGTGACCGAGTGATAGTTATGCGAGAAGGAAAGAATCTTGGAGAACTCCGCGGGCTGGATATTAATCAAAATGCAATTATGGAGACAATCGCTGCTGCGGCAGGAGAATTGGAAAAGGAGGGCGGCCTAAATGAATAGTGCGGCAAGAAATAAGGAAGATGTCATCGTTATGATGAAACAATACAGTGCATTTATCCTGCTGGCGCTGATGCTGCTTTTGAATTTATTTATAACTCCCAACTTTTTTAGAATGGGAACTCTGTGGAATATTATCAGCCAGACCTGCACGATCATTCTGACAGGTATGGGTATGACAATGGTCATCTCTACTGGTGGAATCGATATATCTGTAGGAGCTGTGATGGCTCTTGGCGGTGTGATTTCTGGTATGATGCTGGATAAGATTGGTTTGATACCCGCTATTCTTCTGGCGATTGCGGTCTGTTGTCTTTCCGGAGCACTGGCCGGTTTTATGATAGGAAAATTAAAAGTTCAGGCAATGGTTGTTACACTGGCACTTCTGATGGGTATCCGCGGTGTGGCACAGCTGATGAATGATGGAAAAATCTTCTACATTGAAGGGGAACTTGCGGAGAGTTATAAGTTACTGGGGTCTGCTAAGATTGCAGGAGTAGTTCCGGTACAGTTGATTCCTATAGTGATTTCAGTAGCAGTGACTTGGTTTATTCTTGAAAAGACAATTCTTGGACGTCATATCCAGGCGGTAGGTGATAATCCAAGATCCTCCATGCTGGCCGGTATCAATACGGCGAAGACACTGATGTTTGTTTATGTTTACAGTGCAGCTTTTGCAGCTATTGCCGGTGTGTTTGCATCTGCCAAGATTGGTGCGGCAGACGGAAATTCCCTGGGACTTCTGGCTGAGTTAGACGCCATTGCTGCAGTTGCGGTAGGCGGAACTAGTATGTCCGGTGGACGGGCGAAGGTGTTTGGTACGGTAGTTGGGGCATTGATCATGCAGTTGATTAATATTACTGTGAACATGAACAATATTACCTATGAATATGCACAGATATTTAAAGCAATCATTATCGTATTTGCAGTTTATCTGCAGAGAGAAAAAGCATCATAAGGGGGGATGAAGATGAACAAGGCAAAAAAAATCTATAATTGGTTTGATTCAAAGAGCGCAATCTTCGCGCTGGCAATACTGATCGTTTTCGCAAGTATTGCATTTTCAAGCAGAAATTTCTTTTCGTTCCCGTCTCTGATGAATTTAGCACGCAAAGGTGCAAGTGATGGCGGCTTTCTGGCGCTTGGAATGACTTTTGTTATTCTGATCGGACAAATTGATCTTTCGGTAGGTTCTGTTTTGGCACTAAGCGGTGTAGTGATGGGTATGCTTGGCAACCAAAATCCACTCCTGGGAATCGTAGCAGGCTTAGCAGTTGGCCTGGTATGCGGTTTTGTCAATGGTCTGATGGTGGCAAAAATGCGTATTTCTTCCTGGATCGCTACATTGGCTATGATGCTGGGTATCCGGGGAGCAGTACTTTTAATCTCGAATCAGAAACCTGTCTCCATTTCCAATCCGGTTCTGCAGATGATTGGAAACAAGACATTTGCAGGTTTTCATATTCTGGCGATTTTGTTAGTGTTATTGACACTTGTCTGTATGTATATTTCTAGAAATACCAGGCTTGGCATGGCGCTTTATGCAGTAGGCGGAAATGAGGAGGCAGCCAAGATGATGGGGCTTAAGGTGGTGCGGATTAAAATTGCAGCGTTTACCTTATGTGGACTTTTTGCATCAATTGCTGGTATTCTTTTGGCTGCAAGACTGTATACAGCCCAGCCAAATGCAGGAAATAGCTGGGAGACCACAGCGATCGCCATGTGTGCTTTGGGCGGTGTCAAGCTTTCTGGAGGAGAGGGAAAGTTCAGCGGAACATTTTTTGGAATTTTTATCATTACTGTAATTAATACCATCTTCAACTATGCGGGAAGTCTGAATACCTGGTGGCAGAATGTGGTAATGGGTGCGTTGGTGCTGATTTCTATTGGTGTTCAGTCTGAAGTGTTTCGTTCTCATAAGAAAAAGAGGAAGGGTGAAGAGGCATGTTAGCGCTTGTTAAATACGGAAAAGGAGCAGGGGAAACAGAGCTTCGAGATGTTCCTGTCCCCGAGATCGGTGAAGAAGATCTTCTTGTGGAGGTAATGGCAGCAGGTATTTGTGGATCTGATCTGGCCTATGATGCCGGACTTCATCCGAATCAGTTAAATACACCTGTTATTTTGGGTCATGAGTTTTCCGGAAGAATTGCAAAGATAGGTGCTAAAGTAAAAGATTGGAAAGTCGGGGATCGAGTGGTTTCCGATAATACCGGGTACGTTTGCGGAAAATGTTTTGCTTGTACCACAGGTCAGTTCCTGATGTGCCCGGAACGATTGGGTATAGGATATGGGATGGATGGAGGGTTCACCGAATATGTAAAGATATCCGGTGAGCTGCTCTCCAGAAATCCCAATGCAATTTTTAGAATTCCCGATTGCGTTTCTTATGAAGAAGCGGCAATCCTTGATCCTATTTGCAATCCCTATAAGGCGATCGTGCAGGAAGGGCATATTTTGCCGGGGGAAGATATTGTGGTTTTTGGCGTTGGTCCCATTGGTTTGTTTGCCGTTCAGGTGGCGCGAGTCATGGGGTGTGGCGAGATTATCGTGGTGGGCAGAAGCGGAAATGAAAAGCGGTTTGCCATGGCCAGGAAATATGGTGCGACCCGGATCATTGAATCAGACAAAGAGGATGTGGTAAAAGCAGTAAAAGAGGCTACAAAAGGAGAAATGGCGGCTTTGGCGGTAGATTGTGCCGGCGCTAATGAATTGGTCAATCTGGCAATTGATTTGGTGCGCAACGGTGGAGAGATCGTTCATGTTGGTTATGACGATAAGCCGTTTAACTATTCTTTGGATCACTTATTGGAGCGTGGTGTCAGTATCAAAGGTCATTTTGGTTATGATTATCGTTCCTGGAAAAATTGTATTCACCTTTTAGAATTGGGGAAGGTGGATTTAAAAGGTATGATCTCTCATTATATCGAACTGAAAGACTGGAAAAAGGGATTTGAGTTGATGCGGAGTAAGGAGGGTGTAAAAGTCGTATTCACGAAGGATAGGACAAAACTTGATAAGGGGGTATGAGATGAGCTATATTGATACCTACAAAAAAATGACGGAAGCAATTATCAGCGAACATGAAGCTGTATTTAAGCAGTTGGATATGGGACAACTGAAACTGTTTCTGGATGCGATCGTTCAGGCAAAACACATTTTCGTGCATGGAACTGGGCGGGAGGGGATATCCATGAGAGGATTTGCCATGCGTCTGGCACATCTTGGGAAACAGGTTTTCTGGCTTATGGATGATACGACCATAGGGATGCATGAGGGAGATCTTTTCATCCTTTCTGATGGAAGAGGTGATGTTGGAATTCACAGAAGGATTGTATCTCAGGCGGCAAAGACAGGGGCGAAAATTGCATTTTTGACGGCTTTGCCGGAAGGAAATCTTCCGGCAAACTATGGTGATTATGTTTTATTTGTTCACTCCACTGTTTATATGGGAGATGAAGAGGATCGGAGAAATTCACCGATTCAGCATGATGTGGTGCCAACGATTCAACCTATGGGTAATCAGTATGAGCAGCACTTGTATTTGCTTCTGGATGTGATTTCCATTTTATTAAAAGATGAGATGGGTCAGTCCTATGAAGATATGGAGCATAGACACAGAAATATTGAATAGGAGGGGATTGTTTGGCAAATCAGCTATATACTAGATGGGGGAAAAACCTTGATCCGGATCACATACTGGAAGAATATCCAAGACCAGCCATGGTCAGAAAGAGCTATTTGAATTTAAATGGAGTATGGGAATATGCTATCAGCCAGAAAGAAACGTTCCCAGAAGAATATGATGGAACAATTTTAGTTCCCTTTTCACCGGAGGCAGTGCTCTCCGGTGTGAATCGTCAGGTGATGCCGGAAGATGTACTTCATTATCGCAGAACAGTCCTATTGGATGAAACGTTCCTGAAGGGAAGATGTCTGCTGCATTTTGGCGCAGTGGATCAAATTTGCTCTGTTTATGTTAATGGACAAAAGGCTGGTGAACACACGGGCGGCTACTTACCGTTTTCTTTAGATATCACCGAATTGGTGCAGAAAGGGAATAATCTTTTGCAGGTGGTTGTGCGGGATTATTCGGATACCTCTTATCACGCCAGAGGAAAACAGAAGCTGGAGAGGGGCGGTATGTGGTATATGGCCCAAAGCGGTATCTGGCAGACGGTATGGATGGAATGCGTGCCGGAGGATTCTATTCGGGAATTGAAAATCACTCCCTGCTATGATGAAGGCGCAGTGAAAGTGAAGGTTTTTACTACAGGCGGACAAGAAGTTCCCTGCAAAGGGAAAATCAGCCTGAAAGGTGAGCTGGTAAAGAATATTGATTTTAAAGCGAACCGTACAGTGAAAATTTTTCTCAAAGATTTTGTAAGCTGGACGCCTGAGACTCCCAATCTTTATGATATGAGAATCACAATGGGAGAAGATCAGATAGATACATATTTTGGTATGCGCAAGTATTCTGTAGAAAAAGACAGTAACGGTATTTTACGTTTTATGTTGAACAATCGTCCCTATATTCATAATGGTCTTCTGGATCAGGGATATTTTCCCGATGGATTGTATACAGCACCTTCTGATGAAGCACTGCAGTATGATATCATAAAAATGAAGGAGCTAGGTTTCAATTTACTGCGTAAGCATATCAAAGTAGAACCGGCCAGATGGTATTATCATTGTGACCGGATTGGGATGTTAGTATGGCAGGATGCGGTTTGTGGCGGTGAAAAGTATCACATGAAATTTATCTGTACAATGCCCAATATGTTTATGTGGTCCGGCAGAATTATTAAAGATAACAAATATCGTGCTTTTGCCCGTAAGTCCGAAGAGGGAAGAGCGGAGTACTATAAAGAATTAAAAGAGATGATTCGATGCCTCTATAATTATCCGTCTATTGCAGCCTGGGTGCCATTTAATGAAGGATGGGGACAATTTGATGCAGCGAAAGCTACAGAAATGGTGAAAAAAATGGATCCGTCCCGTCTGATCGATGAGGCAAGCGGCTGGTTTGATCAGCACGGAGGGGATATGTACAGTATCCATAATTACTGGCGTGTGCTGAAAGTAAAACCGAAGAAAGACCGTGTGGTGGCGCTGACTGAGTGTGGAGGGTATTCTTACCGTATGGAGGGCAGAAGCTACTGCGATGAAGTTTATGGTTATCGAAAATATTATTCCAAAGAGGAATTGACGGAAGGTATTGTAGGACTTTGGGACAAGGAGCTGATTCCCAATATCAAAAACGGTTTGGGAGCTATTGTTTATACACAGGTTTCGGATGTGGAAGAAGAGGTGAACGGTCTGCTGACTTATGATCGGGAAGAGGTTAAGGTACATGAAGAGGATGTAAAGAAAATGAACAGCAGATTGTATCAGGTATTTGAGGAAACCTGGAAAAGGTAAGGGGGATTTGCAATGAAAGAAAGATTACGGGAGGCGTACCGCGAAATCAGCGAACATCTGAATTGTGAATTGATCCCGTTCTGGGAAAAGAACGGTGTGGATCCGGTTTTCGGCGGTTATTTGACCACCTTTGATGAAAACGGAAAGGTGAAAGAGGATGAAGACAAATATATTGTAACCCAGACCAGAATGATATGGGGATACTCTGCATTTGCCCGAAAACTTGGACGAAAAGAGTTTTTGCCAAAGGCAAAGCAGGGAGTTGAGTTCTTTATTCGCCATTTCTGGGATCAGAAATATGGAGGATGGTACTGGAAAACAACTCGGGATGGTTCGCTTTTAGACAATGGAAAAGTAGTATATGGACAGACATTTGCCATCTATGCATTGGCAGAATATACGCTGGCCAGCGGTGACCAGATCGGAAAGGAATATGCTTGCAAAACGTTTGATCTTTTGCAAAAGTACTGTGCGGATACTCGTTACGGCGGCTATATGGAAAATATGGAGCCGGATTGGAGCCCCTCTGAAGCTGGATTTGCAGCTGGGGATTTAAAATCCTTGGATATTCATATGCATACATTAGAAGCTTTTACCACTTTGTATGAATGCACCGGGGAAGAAATCCACAGGAGAAAACTGCAGGAGGTAATTGACATTGTTTTAAATCACATGGTTGATTTGGAGGCTGGATGCGGATGCAATCAGTTCGGACTTGATTTTCAGACAAAGCCTGCGATCAATATCAGAAGGACATGGAATGCAGAGCGAGAGACGGGTGAAGTGATTGATCAGCCGATGGATACCACTTCTTATGGACATAATGTGGAATTGGTATGGCTTTTGAATCGGGCAGTGAAAATTATGGGATTGTCTGAGGATGAATATTGTCAGGTGACAAAGAAGCTGACGGATCACGCATTGAAATATGGATTTGATTATGAGAAGGGCGGAGTATACCGAGACGGTCCCCATATTGGAGCACCTCTGGTTCGTGATAAAGAGTGGTGGCAGAATTGCGAATCGCTGGTTGGTTTTTTGGATGCCTATGAGCAGCTGAAAGATCCAAAGTATGCAGAAGCATTTATACAGAACTGGAAGTTCGATACCGCCTATATGATCAATCATGAGGTGGGAGAGTGGAGGCAGCTTCTGAAAGAGGATGGAACGGTGATTATTCCCCAGATTGGAAATCCCTGGAAGGCAATGTACCACACCGGCCGTTCCATGATGGAGTGCAGTCTGCGTCTTCAGAAGCTTCTGGCAGATTAGAGGAGACGCAAAATGAGAGGCAGAGTATTTAATATCCAGCGCTTCAGTGTTCATGATGGACCTGGGATCCGTACAACTTTCTTTTTCAAAGGTTGTAATCTCCGATGTCGATGGTGTCACAATCCTGAATCTTATGAGCTTCGCCCTCAGATACAGTATTTTAAGGGAAAATGTATCGGGTGCGGTGCATGTATGGCGGTATGTAAGCAGGAGATTCGGATTGAACAGGGACGGCGCATTGGCATGGAGCGCTGCATTTTGTGCAGAGCATGTGAGGATGCTTGTTTAACTGGGGCATTGAAATTTGCGGGAGAAGAATATTCTTCAGATAAACTGACAGCGGTGGCACTTCGTGATAGAGATTATTATGAGCGTTCCGGAGGCGGAGTGACAGCTTCTGGAGGAGAACCGCTTTTGCAGCATGAGTTTGTTGGTGAGTTTTTTTCCAAGCTAAAAGAAAAAGGGATTTCTACTGCGCTGGATACGGCGGGCAATGTGGAATTTGAGCGATTTGAAGCAGTGCTTCCTTATACAGATTTGGTGCTTCTGGATTTGAAAATCATGGAAGAAAAAACACATCAGGACTATACGGGGGTATCCAATCGCAGGATACTGGAAAATGCAAAGCGTCTGATGGATTTGGGAGTGCGTATGCATATACGTGTGCCGGTGATCGCTGGAGTGAATGATACGCTGGAAAACGGGCTGGCTTTAAAAATGTTTATAGACAAAGCACCCTGTGTGGAAGAAGTGCGTTTTCTTCCGTATCATGATATGGGATTGTCTAAGGCTGCCAGTGTCAATGTGGAGATGGATACTTTTGCGGCACCATCGGCAGAGCGTATGCAGCAGCTGCGAGATTTATTTGGGAAGATAGGCCGATAAGGCAGAAAGAAGGAGACAAAAAATGGTTAGGCCAATAGACGAAAAAATGGAAAAAAGAATTAGCGATTGGTTTCATCGTGATTACCGTGAGACTTTTATGGAGCGTATTCGTCTGATATTTGAGGCAGAGGAACTGTTTAAAGACGAAGGCAATTCCGTTCGTTATGGACATACGCTGGAACATGTTTTAAGGAATATTACAGCGGTGCCGGGAGAAGGCACGATTGTAGGAGAAGTGAAACTGCGTATTCCTACCAAGGAAGAAGAAACGGATATTTTGAAAGTTTATCGCAGCTGGTGGAATTTTTCGACTGAAGAGCGGCATAAAAAAATCTTATTTTACTATTCGGAGGGATGGTTAAAATGTCGCCCTTACTTTTTCCCATCTTTTGGTCATCTTGCAATGGATTGGGAAGCGATTATCGATCTGGGGATTGGCGGATTAAAGAAGAAAGCCCAGGAGCGTTTGAGAGAGGAATGCAATGCGGATCAGAAAGAATTTTTAAATGGTGCAGTGATCTGTTATGATGCCATAAGCATGTATATACGTCGGATGGCAGAGGCATTACGGAAAGAGGGCAGGATGGAAACTGCAGATGACCTTGAGCAGATTGCAGAAGGGCCGGCTCATACATTTACCCAGGCCTTACAGTTGATTTGGCTGCTGGTTTTAGTATTGCAGAAAGTTTGCGGCTGCGGTGTGCTGAATTTGAGTCGTATGGATCAGTATCTTTTCAGCCGCTACGAAAAAGATTGTGCTGCCGGTATTTTGACAGAAGACCGGGCTGTGGAACTTCTGCAGGAATTTTATTTCCGCAATAATGAGATTATGGTACAGACGGATCATATGTCTCAGGAAATAGAGACTACTTCTTACACACTCGAAGTGGCGTATGATGATCCGAACTATTTGATTTTAGGTGGACTTCGTGCAGATGGGACTTCCGGAGTAAATCCGTTGTCGTTTTTGATGGTGGAAGCAGCGCGTGCGTTGAAGCTGCGAAATCCTTTCCTTGTGGTGCGTTATCATAAGGGAATTAATAAGGAGTTTTGGAGATATTGCTGTGATGCCATGAGAGAAAATACAACGTTGGTTTTTTATAATGATGAGACCATGATTCCTGCATTGAAACGCTGCGGTGTAGAGGAGCCGGAGGTGTATGATTATGGCTTCTGGGGCTGCAATGATCCGAATATTCCGGCAATGGAAGGGGGGCTCCGGCAGGTATGGTTTAATCTGGTGAAACCTTTGGAGCTGGCACTGAATCAGGGAGATTATCCAATGGAACCGCTGGGGAGTGAACGGATTGAAGCTTGTGCGGAAGGTGAAGCATTGGATCCGGAATGCCAGTTTGACATTGACGATCGTATGACAGGATTGATGACCGGTCCGTATTATGGAATAAAAACCAAACCTGCAGAAGAAATGCAGACCATGGAGGACTTTTTGGAAGCCTATCAGCAGCAGCTGAGCTATCTGATGGCAGAATTTCGTCGGGGCTTTGAACTTGACTTTGAAGTAGAACGTCAGGTGACAATGGATAAGATCCGAATTGAGGACTGCTTCCTTCGCGGTACTATCGAGAATGCCGTGACTTGGACTGAGGGCGGAACAAAATACCATAAAATCGTGAATCAGGGGAGTGGGTTGGCTACGGCTGTTGATGCTTTGTATGCCATTGAGCAGATCTGTTTTGTAAAAAAAGAGATGACTCTTGCCCAGCTTCGCGATGTTCTGAAAACTGATTATGAGGGGCAGGAGATGCTTTCAGCACGATGGAAGAACAAATTGCAGAAATTTGGAAATGATATTGACGAGGTAGATAAGATTGAAAATGAAAAGTAGAGATTATCCATTACCTTAATTGCATCACAAGAAAGCCATCTTTCGGTGGCTGCTTTAAAAATTGAATATTAAGAATGTTAAGGTTATGCGGTTGCTGACTTG